>Ga0214544_1008060_pt1 | contig 17936 bp, 7 predicted proteins | sample CNSS3metaG_FD_160074 | JGI IMG/M metagenome (GOLD analysis project Ga0214544, IMG submission 160074) | Root nodule microbial communities from cowpea collected in UCLA plant growth center, Los Angeles, California, USA - CNSS3 | ecosystem: Host-associated > Plants > Roots > Nodule | place: USA... | reverse complement strand
ATTAAAAATTTTTTTTTTTTTTGCGTGTCATCTTCATCTTTGGATATGTTGTTGCAGGCTATTTGACACCTTGATTGAGAAATCTATGAATCTTCACTATTTATAGATGCGAATTGATGAGTAGGTCAACCAAAATGGACGAAAATGATTAAATATTTTTAGTAATTTTTTAATTCAAATTATTATTATTTATTATCTATCTATCTATAACAATAAAGTAGGGGTGTCAAAATGGGCCAGCCCGGCCCGTTTTGGCCCGGCCCGTTTTTGGCCCGTTTTAAATGGGCCGGGCCGGGTTGGCTCGACAAGGCAAAACGGGTTGTTTTTTTGGGCCCAGCCCGTGGGGTGGCGGGCCGGCGGGCTGGCCCGCCATCTTTTTCCTGATATGTTCATTTTGTGGCCCAAAATCAGATTTTAAATCTTTTCATTTCAAATTTAGTTAACTACATTAATCTATATATAAATGTAATAGTACTACATATGCATTAATACAATAATAACATGCGCAGTGACTATAATAATAGTCAGGGTGGTCTATTATGTAACACAACCAAAGATACAAGTTACAACAGTGAAAAGTCAACACAAAAGGAAACATTTGAAATTGCGAATTGTCAAGTGAGAGTGTGTGTGTGTGCAGAACCCAATGCCTTTACCGTTTTATCTTTGCATTTCAAACACCAACATAAAAATAAAAATTAAAAATACCCAAAGAAAATAAAATATTAATTTACTTCTTCCGCTTGTTTTTGTCTTACGGGCCGCGGGCTGGCCCGTTTTGGCCCGCGGGCTGGCCCGACGGGCCAACGGGCTTGACGGGCCGGGCTGTCATGGGCTGGCGGGCTGAAATTCGTGGCCTGGCCCATACTTTTTCAGTCGGGCTGGCGGGCCGGCCCATCGGGCCGGGCCCATTTTGCCATCCCTACAATAAAGGGGATTCCTCTTTTGTGTCCATATTTCATTACCTGTTTTACCGATAGTTATTTTAAGAATTAATTATTTTATAAATAATTTATTTTTAATCATTTTTCTACAAATCTCTTTTATTTTAAATCATTATTTAAATTTTCTTTTTACATATCTTATTTTTCTTTAATTTTATATTTAATAACTATTTTAAAAATTATATATTTATTATTGATCTTAAATTTCTATTAAAAAATGCAAATAGACATGCACGAGAGTGTCTGTGTATTCGCTAGTTATAGATAATTACTATTAAATAACTCTTTAGTTGACAACCCTATGAATCTCGGTTGTATTTATTTATGGCTAAATATCGTCATTTGTCATGTTTATTAAATTTAATACAATTTTCGTAGAATGATTCTTAATTGTCGATATTTTAACAAAAACTTTGCTTTTTTATCTATACTTTTTTTTAAATTTCAAAATAACATTATCTCTTCTTTTAATTATACACATAATTTAAATAACATGGAGAAAGAAAATAGTTATAACGATTGGAAGTTTCACATTAACGAAAGATAAAACAATTTTATAATATATAAGTGAAATGCAAAATCTCACTGTTACAAACTAGTTTTGTGAGATTGAGTTAGATTTAAAATCATTCCAACATTAATATTTTGGTTGATTTTGGTAAAATAAAACATCTTGAACAACTATTATAAATAAACAAGAGGGAATAATAAATATTATACACACTTTATTAATATATAATTAATGTAAATATTAAATAATAATTTTATTACATTTATTAACTATTATATATAGTAATTAATATCTACAATTTGCAGTACACGTACTTATTTATATAGTGAAACAAGAGGGAATAATAAATATTATACACACTTTATTAATATATAATTAATGTAAATATTAAATAATAATTTAATTACATTTATTAACTATTGTATATAGTAATTAATATCTACGATTTGCAGTACACGTACTTATTTATATAGTGAAAGTATTTAACCCAAACACAATAATATTAATGATTATATTTATTAAATATAATATAATTAAAATTGTATACTAACTATTACTTTCCAATAAGTTCATGCTAGGTATTATTATTGTAACGTCCCAATTAATTAATAAGCATAATTAAAAAAAAAAGTCATACAATTATAATATAGCACTGTAGTCCTAGAGTTTAACATAACGCCTTACAACCAAGGCACACCACGGTGCCACCAAAAATAAAGGAACATGATAAACAGTCTGTTGGGACCATAGAGAAATGGAAAGATTGACAAGTACATAGGCCGTAGCCCCAAAAATATCCCGAGAAGACTAAGTAGCAGAGTCGTCTCTCCCCTGATGACCACGATTTTTCCTCACATCTGCTCCCATCAATAAATTGATGATCATCGTAAAGATAAATACACAACATACAAAGCAACCAACAAGAAAGGGTAAGCTAGAGCCAACAAAGTTTTTATCATGCAATCAAATATACTTTCACCATCCAATATACATACATCATGCAAGCATGTTATGACTTTTCAATCAATACACTAAGACTCGACTCAACTCATCCGGATACGTATAACCTGGTCGAATTCAGCGGATGCTTGCACTTGTGGTGGATATCTCTGCTCACCCCCGAGCTGCTCACCCCTGAGTTATGTGTTACAAATGGTACAATGAATCAATTTTCCCTCACCACAAGGTTAGCCCTTAATGAATTTCATGCCTCCTACTACTCTCACCACCAGAGTCAGTCCGCTCTAGGTGAGACTAATTGACTCCTTAGAGTGTCAGGATGCAACCTTACCTTTAATCCTTACCTAGTTATACAGATGGGGCACCATTATGAACACCCACTAACAAAGGCCATGGAATTACATCCCGACCACTGAAGCACGACCCTGAGAATCTCACCTAGAGATCCCAAGGGATTACGCACTGACACGGACCAAACTTTCTTAATCAATCAAACAGATTCGACATACATACACACAAATATATACACATACATCATATACAGTTTCTCATAATTCACCTCTTTCGTATTCCCAGCCAAACCATACCAATTCATTTTTCTCGAACTCGGAATATGGAACTCCGTCTCATAACATCACCATGCCACAATGATACCAACTCTTTCATGTTTCATGTCGAACTCATACCAAACCCATCATTTCAATTTCATGTATCATCTCATACAATTATCATGCTTACATGATGTTAAAACTCACAATTCACAACTCATACACCATCCCACACATACATAATCCTTTCCCCCATACCATCATATAATAAACAAATTGAATGCAAGTCGTACGTTCAAGAATAGAGAAATTGCCAAAACCAACATGCAGTCTCGCCCAGCTCGTCGCTCAGGCTGAAGGGCCTCGCTCAGGCGAGACAGACTCTCGCTCATGCGAGCTCCCTTCACCTAGGCGAGAGCTCGACACACAAAACATGGGCACTTTGCGCATTCTCGCTTAAGCGAGACTTCCCTCGCCTGAGCGAGACGTTCGCTCGCTCAAAACCTGGGTGGGTCGTCTGAGCGACCCTTCGCGCAAAAAAGTTTGGCGAACCTCCGCTCATCTCGCCTAGGCGAGATAGACTCGCTTGGGCGAGATTATTAAACCTCGTCGTTGTTTCCCTGCGACAGCCACTCATACCAAACCAAAACCACACACTAGAACCAACCAAACATTCAGAACATCATATCAACCATAAGTTCACAGCACAAGAGCAAAAACAGCCGTAAAAATGCTTTACACGAGTGGGTTCTAGCTTCCCTTATCTGGAAAGGGTTTAAAAGGGGCTTTGGCAGCCAAGCGTGGAAAACACAACAGCTCAAGGAACAAACGGAGGAGCTGAAAGAATAAAGGAGCAGAAACACGAGATGGGTTACTTGGAAACCCTGACTGGAAAGCGAAAAGGAACAATGAAGACTAGTACGAGCTAGCAACAATACTTACATGGAGTAGAAATCGACTTTGAGCTAGCTTGAAGATGGCAGAATCCTAAACCCTAGCAGAGCTTTCTGTGAGAGGGAAAGGAGAGGTGACGGTTGGATCTGTGAGAGAATGAGAGTGGAGACGTTAGGGCAACTTCGGATCAGCCTTATCCTCTGGGCCAGTTCTTTAGGCCCATAAGATTGGCGTAACCCTTAAAATAAAAGAGACAGAATAAAAAATGGGCCTTACATTTATCATTATGTGAAGATTTTATTAATATAATAAAAATAAAAAGAAATAAATAAAAAATATGGATCAACCACACCAAACTAGTAATAAAATTATATTTTACATAAAAACAAATAGTATTTATTATAAAAATAAATAAAAATATAAAATAAAATAAATGGATGGCATCCACTTATTTTATTCCTATGATTTCCTTCAAATGAAACATTCCAAATTTTGAATTCCATATGCATAGAACAAAGATCATATTAATAGATTTATTATTAGTCAACTCTCTCGCATTCCAAACCTTGAATTCCATATGCATAGAACAAACAACATATTAATAGATTTATCATTAGTCAACCTTCATAGTCAAAAAATACCTAAAAACTCATTAATGCTTCGTAGAAGTTTTTACTTTGGAAGATTTAGTATTGACTTTCCTCGGTGATAATTAGTATTATCATGTTTTTATTTTATTTATTTTTATGTTTATAATTATTTTATTTTTGGATTTTATTTAATATTTCAAGTTTTATCCAATAAAAGTGAAAAAGATAAATGTGTGGATTATATTTTTCAAATAAGTGAAAATCTCAGAGATTTGGGAAGATTATCAATAAAATGAGTAAAATATTGAATAGTCAAAGATTATCAAGAATACCAGATATCCACAAAGTTGGTTCTCAAATTACAATTCAGAATAATTGAAGAATAATTCAAAGATATGGAATCTTTAAAGATTAAAATATATAAATCAAGGATTATTTCTTACAATTTGTTCAAGTAACAAATCAAGTCAAAATTTTAGGTCCAATCCAATTATGAAAGTCTATAAATAAGGACCTAACATAGGCCAAAAGCACACACCTAGAGAGGAAAAAATGTGATATCTCTAGACTTGAAGGTAGAAAGGGTATTCCGAAGGTTGGAGGAGTTCAATTTCAACATCATTCTAGTGTTTAGTATGTTCAGGAGTAAGTAACTCCCTCATTCACAAGAGTTGGATGTAATATATTATTAATTCTCTGTGAATTCTTCATTCAATATAATCCTTTTCCATAATCTTTTATGTTTTATTCTTATTTTAACTATAGAGTCTATGAATTTATCACATGCGGGAGTCCATACCGATCTGAAAGATAGTTTGGAAATCTAGATTATGATCTTTAATTGCATGTTCTAGATATGGTGCATATGTGGGAGTACCAACTAAACTAAAAGATAATTTGGGAAACCTGAGTAGGATAAAACAACTATTGATTTCACATGCTAGACATAGGTGTGGTTAGTAGTCTTTTTTAAGCATCAACATATTGACCATTAATGCAAACATAATAGTAAAAATTGCTAGACATAGAGTTTTTATTATTTTAGTTTAGGCTTATTTGTGACGAAATCGAGACATATTACAAATGATGTGAGTGTGAGATACGAAAATAGGTATATATTGTTTGATGTCTTTACTTTAAATGGAATCGTGAAACCCAATCCCGGTAAAGTTTTTATCTTATATTTTTCTCAACCAAGTTATTTGTTCCATTTGTCAATTTCTATTTCTATTTTACATCTTAATTCTACATTTTTTTTCCTTCAAACCACAAATGTTTTGGTATTCTCACCCTTTATCAGTAACAAATCAATTAATCTAAAACACATTAATCCTTGCGGGATACGATATTTGGACTTGTACAATGTATTACTTGTACGATTTTGTACACTTGTCAACACGTAACAAGTTTTTGGCACCGTTATTAGAGACTATACTTTGTTTAGTTTAATTGTGTTTGTTTAGTGATTTAGGATGTTTTTTATTTTATTTCTAAAAAAAATTCTTTATTATTATTATCCATTGTTAACATGTTCCTTTTAGTTTTCTCTACTATGCATGAGACACAAGGTTTTGACTGATCAATTATTCTACGATCCAAAGATTGAAAGAACAACCAGGAGAAACAACAATAGAAGAAGACAATTCAAGGAAGCACAAGAAGTTTCCCTTACAGCCACAAAAATTACAACGAATTTCTTCAATCACGCACAAATCCAATCATCATATCATAACGAAGAGGTGGATATGGCCAGAGCAGGTGAAGGGCAACGTACTTTGGGAGGTTATGCCACATTTATGGGCCCACTCAATTTTAACATCATTGTTATGCCAACAATTGGTTCTTCAAATATGGAGATGAATCTTGTCCTCATACATTTGTGTAGAGTAATAAATTTCATAGGTTATCACATGAAAACCCGTATAATCACTTGGCCACGTTCTTGGAAATTTGCAACATGGTGAAAATCAACCAGGCATATGACAATGTTATTCGCTTGAGTTTGTTTCCTTTTTCTTTGGCAGGGAATACAAAGGTATGGTTGTAATCTTTCCCTAAGAATACCTGACTGAATGGGATGATTTCATCCAAAATTTTCTTCAAATTTTTTTCCCTCAGTCTAAGGTTAATTAGGTGAAGGCGGGAGATTACATCATTTCAACATGATTATGAAGAACCATTGAACCAATCATGGGAGCGATTCAAAGAGTTGCTAAGGAAGACGCCAATGCAAAAATTTGATGATCCAACACAAATCAACATCTTTTATGAGGGGACTTAGAGCTCAAACAAAGTTGATATTGTATGCCTCAACTGAAGGCATACTCAAGTTCAAGACACCTATAGAAGCCAAAGGATTGATAGAAAACATGACTTTGAATGATTACAAGGTGTAGAATGAGTGCACACAACTTTAGAAGTAGGGAGTCTTAGGGTTGCAAATTAAACTGATATTAAAAAATGATTTAATTTAGTGTCGGCTAAGTTGATGCTAAATTAAGTAAATTTTAAAAGAAAAAACGTATTAATTATATTGATTGATGCTAAACTACTTTAATTCAAAGACAGCGAAAATATTATTTTTGTGAATGCTTAAACTTCGACAATTTCAATGAGAAAATTCTGTGAATCTCCCCTTTATATAGATGAAAAAAATGGAGGTGAGTAGTTTAAGGAAAGAGATTAATATTAAATTTTATTAGTAATTTCCGTTTCAAAAAGATTTAAAATAAGTAAATGAAGGCGTTTGATTAATAAATAATGTCATTAATGTAATAAATGAAAGTATACGTTATATTATTTAGGTAATATCATTAAATATGTTACACGAAATTAAAATATAAATTAACGTAACATAAACAACCTTAATTTATTTATTTGTTTATTTGGGTAAAATATTAATATATGCATTTATTTAGTTTATTATAGGCTTAATTATTCCGATCATACCCATTTTGGTTCGAAAATTTCAAAATGGTACCTACTTTGAACTTTGTCTCAATTTAGTACCCAATTTTGATTATAGCATCAATGTAGTACCCTCCGTTAAGTCTTCACAAACGGCGTTAACTACCTTGCCACTTGTCAGCCTCCGGATTTTTTAATTTTTAATTTTTTTTTAAAAATTTTTTTGAATTTTTTTTAAAATTTTTTTTTGCCACGTGTCAAATTCTTGATGTGACACGTGGCAAGGTATCGCCACGTGTCAAGGTACCTAACAAGTGTCATTGTTTTCATTTCAACTTAGTCCCCACATGTGTCTATTTGTTTCAATTTAGTACCCATATATGTTTATTTGTTTCAATTTAGTACCCAATTTATTTGTTTGAATTTTATTCAAATATTTTTTTTAAAATGGAGAAATATTGTATCTCTTTTAAGACAAAATTTATTATTTATATAAATGTTATATTGATATTTGTTACTAAAAATGAGTTATAAAATTAAGTATTGAAATTTATATTAAAGTTAATGGTAAAAGTCATGAATAACATATTTGTAAGTCATTTTTAATAACAAATATAAATATAACATTTATATAAATAATAAATTTGGTCTTAAGGGAGACACAATATTTCTCTATTTTGTAAAAAGATATTCAGACAAAATTAAAACAAATAAATTGGCTACTAAATTGAAACCAATAAACATATATGGGTACTAAATTGAAACAAATAGACACATGTGAAGACTAAGTTGAAAGAAAGACAATGACACTTGTTAGGTACCTTGACACGTGGCGATACCTTGCCATGTGTCACATCAAGGATTTGACACGTGGCAAAATTTTTTTTTAAAAAAAATTAAAAAAAAATTAAAAATTTAAAAAAATTTAAAAAAAAATTTAAAATTAAAAAAAAAAAAATATCCAGAGGCTGACACGTGGCAAGGTAGTTAACGTCGTTTGTGAAGACTTGACAGAGGGTACTACATTGATGCAATAATCAAAATTTGGTACTAAATTGAGACAAAGTTCAAAATGAGTACCATTTTGAAATTTTTGAAACAAAATGGGTATAATCCAAGTAATTAAGCCTTTATTATATAATTAATAGCGGTCATGCATGTTCCTCTTTTCTCTTTTCTCTCTACAACCCTCTTATTCTCTCTCTTCATGCATTTTAGACACATTATTTATCTATATCTTTTATCTTAAAATTTCTACATTGATGCAATAATCAAAATTTGGTACTAAATTGAGACAAAGTTCAAAATGAGTACCATTTTGAAATTTTTGAAACAAAATGGGTATAATCCAAGTAATTAAGCCTTTATTATATAATTAATAGCGGTCATGCATGTTCCTCTTTCCTCTTTTCTCTCTACAACCCTCTTATTCTCTCTCTTCATGCATTTTAGACACATTATTTATCTATATCTTTTATCTTAAAATTTAGTGATACAAAATACTAAGAAAATCTTTGATTAATGATTAATTTTAATAACAAAAAATAATTAATTACTATAGCGACAAATTTAGATACTAATTTATGAACTAAAAATTATTCGTAACTGAAATAGTTTCAAAATATTATAATTTGTCTGTAAATTGGTAATTAAAATAATTTTTATTATAAAATGATATCTAAATTGGTCACTAACATTAGTTACAAATTTTGACTATCAAAAGAATTGATCCCTAACTTAGTCTTGAATTAGAAAATTTGTTTTTAAATTGATTTTTAAATTGGTCTCTAGAAATATATTTTTAATCATAAAATTGGTTATTTTTTAATAGTTTTTTTTGTAATGTACTTAGTTTGAAAACATTGATTGATATTTGTTTTTGTGTTTATTAAAATATATTTAAAAGTTAAAAAAGGAAATAATAAATATTTTTATATTTGTAATTAAGTTTTGCATAGAATCAAACGTTAAACATAAGTTATATGTTTAGAAAACTATCTATTTTCATTTAAATTATTTGTAAATATATATATATATATATTATTTATCAGAATAAAGAAAAATATCTTATTGAGTAATCTAGTTATTATATTGACTTCATCTTTTCAGAATTGTTCTTGAATCCGTAAGCAATTTTCAAGATCAATTTTAGCTTCTTTTTTATTGTCAAATCTTAAATGTGTATTATATTTAGTGAGCTTCTTGAACATTGAGGGGGAGATCCTCCAAGCTATTTCTATATTTTTCTTAATTGCTTTTAACTTTTGTTAAAAAAAAATATAACATAAACCAACAAATGCTTTGTTCAAGACACCTTGTAAGATAATACTACTCAGAGAGTTACAAAAGATGAGCTTTGAGGATAAAATTGTTGTTTATGTGTCAACATGAGGAAAAGTTACAAAAGTGATAAACGATCAAACTTCAAATAAACTATATCCAGAAAAGCTTCTATCAGAACACAAAAATGTGGATTAACGAAATAAATATGAAAATATTTATATAAAAAATTGAGACGAAAAATTTTTATTCTATTCGGTTAAAAGCAAACATTGAGTGTCATCTACGTTAATATTACATCGAAAACTGAAATTACACTTTCACACTTTTTTTCTTCTTCTTAATAACATGATAATTACTACGAAATGTAGTTTTACATTGAAAAGTTAAAATCAGACATATATTTACATATCATCAATAAATGTTTCTCTTATTCTCCTTTAATCCTTTCCATCATACACATCTTTTGGTTTGTATTGGGATTTCACCCGACTGATGAGGAATTGATAAATGTCTGGAAAAGTTTATTTCTGAAATATTCTCTGCTTTCTTGTTCTTCATCTTTGATAATGGAGCTCCAGATATTGGTGAAATGGCATAAACAATGCGGAAAACTTGTATACATGAGACAATTAGGCCAAGTCTCATATAAATAGCTCCACCAACTCATTATTCTGATGCCCCAAACCACAATGCTGAAATTCATAATAAATGTTTGTGTTACCAAAATATAATTAGTTTCAATTCAAAGATTAAGTTTCACATGTTTTAATTATGAAGATAATCTTAACCAAAAATCAACAAATATAAAGAATGAAAATTGAAAATGAAAAGAACTTCACCATCTCTTTTTGATGTGCAGAACAGACGACCGAAATTGACATGTTTTATGAAGATAATCCCTATTTACAAGTATTTTAGAAAAAAATTTGTGAAAAGTACTTAATATATGTATCACACAAAAAAAATGCAAACAGTTTTTTTTAATATGAATATAACTAAATAAAACACAGCAATGAAAAATAGTTGTGGATCTAATTAATCAAAGGGATCTATAAATACTACCTTTGGTATACTTCCTTGATTTGATTACAAGAAAATCTCATCACTCTTTCTAAGGTTTATGTCTCTGTCGTCCTCGTCTTCGTCATTATGTACGGAGCTGGCCATTTCTCTAAGCACTAAATATTCAGACACAATTAAATCTATTATTTTGTAATCGATTGAAATTCGACAACTTTGATGAGAAACTCTATGATTCTCCGCTTTATATAGATGAGAAAAATAGGAGATGAGTAAGTTTTTGAAAATGGATTAATATTAATATTTACAGTAATTACCGTTTCAAAGGATTTAAAGAGTATAAGAAAATTTTTAAATAATAATAAATTTTAGACACTAAAAATAACTAGTCACTATAGTGATCAATTTAGATACCAATTTATAAACTACAAGTTGCTGGTCACTAAATAATTTCTATTATGAATAAAAAATTGTAATTGGCTTGTAAATTGATAACTAAAATAGTTTCTACTATGAACTAGTGTCTAAATTAGTCACTAACATTAACTACATGAAAATTATTCATTAACACCTAATTTTAGTAACTAAAAGGTTTTAGTCACTATAGTTACCAATTTACAAAAGTAAAAAAAGTACTGGTTACTAAAATAGCCACTATTATAAATAAAAAATTATAAGTTGTAGCTAAGTTGGTCACTAATTAATAAGAGAATACTTTAGAAATCAATTCTTTTGGAAGCAAAAACTCTGATAGCTAATGTTTAATGAACAATTTCCTTTGGTAGCTAAATTTTAGAAACCACTTTACAAACCAATTATAATATTTTATTTATAATAGTGACTATTTTAGTAATCAATAATTTTTTATTTTATAAATTGGTTACTATAGTGACTAATAACATTTTGTCACTAAAATTGGTTGTTAGTGTAACATTTTCTTGTAGTGATTAGTATCCAAGATTTTGGCTACCAAAAAAATTAATCTTTAAATTGATCTCTACTTTAGAAACTGGTCTCTAAACATATTTTTGGTGATTAAAATTAGTAATCATTTAATAATTTATTTGTAATGAAAATAAGTAATTAATGTATTCATTTAATTAATAAATAATGTCATTAATGTAATAATTTAATGTATATGTTATATTTCATATTACTTATGTAATATCATTAAATATATAAAAAAACTAATAAATATAACATAAATAAACATAACAAGTTTTGACTTGGTGACGTGGTTGGCAAAGAGTGATATGTCTGTATGTTATCTTGTGTGAGATCCCACTAGTATAGGCAGTGGCGGATCTTGACCATTTAGTATGGGTCCAAAATAATATATTTAAAATTTGGATTAAATATATTTTTGGTTTCTCAACTTTCAGTAAAATTGGAATTAGTTAATATTTGAAACTTTAAACTAATTTAGTTCTTATGTTTAGAAATGCATAAATTTAGTTACTTTAACTATATTTTGTTAAGTTTATTTGACATTTCAAATATATTTCCTAGCTAACATTGAAGCGAAAATATGTCAAACCGTGTAAACAACTCAAATGCTATCATGAAATGTGTTTGAAATATTAAATAAACTTATCAAAATTTGATTAAAATAATTAAATCCACACATTTTTAAAGTTGGGTAACTAAATTAGTTCAAAATTTTAAAGAGGAACTAATTCAAATTTTCACCTTAAAATTAAGGACCAAAAACATATTTAACCCATCATATTTTCAATGTTGACTTTTTTCATTCAATATTATATATTTTATCACTAAAACTAACTAATACAAATAAAATGAATACACAATTTAATATAATTATAAATATAAAAGAAATTGCATAAATCTAATATATTTTCCTTTGTAATTAAGCCAAAACTAAATTTTTTAGTTATATTTTATTCAATGTAAATAATTATATTATGTGCAAAAAATTTATCTTCAATTTTATTTTATAATCTTGTTTGATAAAGTAAAAGTATTTTTCTGTTTAAGTAAAATGCACTTCCTATTATTTCCTATTATTGTTAAAGATTGATATAGCTCAAAAACGATTAATATGATTTATCAAATTTAAATTAATTTTCTATCTAATATGATACTAGCAATTTAATGATAAATTATTAATTAATAGTAAGTGAGTAAGTAAAGGATGATAATAATTATTATTATCTTTTTCAAATTCAATAATTAATTAAATTATTTTTTTTTGAAAAAATATAAATATATTATAAATTTTAAGAAGGATGTATGAAAAAAATTTTGTTCCTGAGTGCATATTAGGTTTGTTCCTTAGTGCATGAAACCATTTTGGCATCCGTTCTTTAGGCAATTTTGCTTCGGTTTAACAATTGAAACATATTAGGGTGAGGTAAAAACTGATGATTTTTTGGCCTCTGCTATAAGATGAAACCAAAAAATCTATATTATGCTTTGGTTCAGGTGCTAATTGAGTTTAATATTTTTCTTATTTAAAAAAATTGTTTAATTAAAAAAGTATTAGGTTTCAGTTATGATAAAAATCGAGGCTAAATACCCTAAAATTAAATAATTTTAAACTAAAAAGGTATTAAGCTTTGGTTATTACCAAAACTAAGGCCAAATACCTTCTTTATGCATCAATTTTGCTTCTTTCTACATTGTAAACCTACACATATTGAGACAGAAATAGCACAAAAACAATACAATATATGTTATCAAACCTAAAATTATCCGGAATCTGAATACAATTATTAGTTGTGTCTTGCAACAAGTAGATATCCTAAATAATATTATACATTTGTATTATATATTTTGCACAAGTTATCTTATCATACTTTATGAACTTATCGAGAATTGATGTAATACTCTTGAATTTCTGCACAAAAGACAAAAATTTCAATTAGTATATTAAAGGACAAAGTTTGATTCAATGAAAATATGGTTAAATATTTTAAGTAAAATATAAAATAAAGTGTTATTTATAATTTAAAATATTTATTTTATTTTAAAATATTGTCTAAGAAATAAGATTTAGTAAATAATATTTTAGTTAAAAAAAATATTAAACAGATTTTATAAGAGATAATGGAATATTTTAATGATATGTATAATTAAAATAATATTCTAAGGATAATATATATAATATATTATGAAAATATAAATATATGTTATTAAGTTTCTAATAACTTATTTAGGTGAGATATGATGTGAGATTTGTTACTGAAATCTTAATCAGTTTATCAAAGTATTTTGTGCCTTAAATCTCGTAAGAGATGGAACTTCATTTCCTAAGTTAAATAGGTTAAATGTTATCATAGGTAGAGCGAACTAGATAAGTGTAGAAGCATTTAAATAATTTAGTATTCAAATTTACAATTTTCAAGTGGTTTAGAGAGTTAAATGTGAGAAGTTCTTTAAACGAGAGACGTGAGTTAGTTGAAAATTAAAAGGGTAGATTTAAACTTTGGTTGTTTTAAATGTTTCAATTGTTTCAGCATGTTTTAACTTGTTTAAACATGTTTTCGTGTCTTATTTGTGAATTTTTGAATTGTAAATATATAACGAGTGGTGGTGGTGTATTGATGTTGTGTGAGAAACCTTGTGTGGGTAGGGTATGGTTGTTGACATGTTTGGATGTGTGTTTCTTAGCAAGAGGTGGCATCTTGGATTCTTGGTAAGTTATGCATGATGGTACAACAGATTCACTTCGCCTGTAAGTCTCTTCGAAGAGTAGTGAGGAAGTTAACTTTGTCGATAAGACTTTGGGGTAGTGAGGGTTCTTTCTTTAGTGGTGAGCGACTGTTTGTTTTTTGTTAAGAAATAATAAATTTAATTAAAAAGAGCACTTAAGGGATACTTTAACCCTTATACAGAAAACATTGTTATACATATTGATGTTCTAGTTTAGCATCCTAGCTCCACCAAAACAAAAGATTCCATCTAAAACAAAATCACATGAACCACCATTGTGATTCACCAACAAAGAGTAAAAGTGGTATGTACGCCTCCCTAACTATACGTTTGGCATATTCCTGCTTGACCAGCATAAGTCCAAAATCCTTTTGCTTCATATCATTAGCAACATCCCAATTTTAAAGGCTCCAGCGTTCCGAATAGCTCCTTGATTTAGCTACAACAGTCCCTCATTCACACTGTTCTACACTCCTCCGATGCAATAAACATATTAGTCACATCTTCATCTCATCCCCATGTGTATTCCGAACAAACAGTTTGGTATATTCGATATATTCGATTATGATGTTTTTAATTTTTATACTTGTATACTTTTTGTACTTATATTTGGCTACATTTGAAACGCATTAACGAAACTTTACTTTCTCTATTTCAAACTATTCCTTTCTGATGCACCTCACTTGGATAACATTCTCACCAGAATCTTCTTTTCATCATAGGAACCATGTCAAAGCTTTAGATGCTTTCGCTTGCGAAACCAACTTTTAATTTGGTCCCTACATCTGTATTCTACTATGAGCACCTGTGTAAATGCATAGAGTGGTATCCATATTTTGAACTCCATCGATTGAGTTTAAATGCTGATCAAGATCCATTGGAATAATAGTAGGCTTGCATTGCAGAAACCTGTGTAAGCTAAAAGTTGAAGAATGTACTTTTCTTGACACAAGTGAGAGCCTTGTTTTAACTTTGCAATTTCCAAACCAAGGAAGAACTTCAAGTCCCTTACAACAACTGTTAGTTTGAAAATTTTTTGGAGAAGTGTTTGACAGTTGTTTAAAGAATTTGAATTTGGCCATATAAGGATCTATTTAGCTTGCGCATAAGATTACTATGATCCTGATCTTTTAAATTATAACCTCTTTTAGCATGCTATGTGACAGCTGGGCCAAAAAGCAGCTATTAAAATAAGTGTATCAAATTATAGTAATAAAATAAATAAATTCAGACATTGTTTTTCCACAAAGACTTATGTTGTTTAGAAAAAAATATGTTTATTTAATGATTATGGTTGAAAACTTTTTAATACTGAAAATAATAGATTTTTATGAAAATAACTCTAAGCCAAAGAATGCAATTAAATGGATAGAAATACTTATACGGTAAAAACTTCACTGGGTTATATTTCATGCATCAAATCAATATAAAAACACTATAATATATTTTTAATTCATAACTTTATCATTCACATTATTATGTAACAACCACTAATGTTTTAGTACCAAGTCTTTAGCAACAAGTCTAAATGTTAATCCACATTATCATGTTTTTATTTTTTTTATTTTTATTTTTATTGGTATTTTTATTATTATATTTTCAAATAATCAATTGAATATAGAATATAGAAGAAAAGTTGAGTACGTTGTGTAGAATTGTGTTAAAATGATAGAATATAGAAGAGTTTTTTTTTTGTGTCATAAGTTTTTTATAGTTTTTTATTTGTTTTTTTAGTTTGTTTTTCTATGTTTTAAACCGTATTTCGAAGGTTAAACTACTTTAAATATTTCATATTTTATATTTCTTTTTGTCGACATAAAACAAGCTACTAACTTTGAGTCGTAGCAAGGATGAGGAAACAAGAGAATACATTAAATAGTATAATAAACAACTCTACAAAACTTTATTATTAACACTTCTTTGATGGAAACATATGCAACGGAGTTGTAGAATTTTAAAAAAATTATTAGTAAGGGTATAAATGAAAATAAAAATAGACTGTATCTATCATTTGATAAAAGTCGCCCTAGGGTTTTTACCCATTCAGAAGCTAGTAAAAAAAAGGAAATAGAATAATGATTTTACAAAAGTTACCCAAATATCGAAAAACTAAAATTACACTTATTAAATAAACAGAAAACATAATATATAAAGCATTAGAAATTAAAATGACACTTGATTTTTCTTCTTTACATGATAATTATAATGGGAATAAAATTGTAGTATTACATTGAAAAGTTAAAATTACATTTTTTCAAAATTTCTTTCTTCTTCTAGAATAAATTGTACAAATCATCAACAAAATGTTTCTCTTCTTCTTCATTAACTTTTTCCATGATAGCTCTTACCAATCTTCTTTCATCTTTGTTTGTCTTCGATTACCTTTGAATCCACATTTCATCCTAAAGATAAGCATCACATTCTGCATTCCCTTTTTCAGATGCTACAAACAATTCTTTGTATGGAAAATCTGCAAATATTTGAAATGTTTATCTCTTTTGTTGGTCCTTCCTACAACATAATGATTAACAGTGACATTAGAAAATAATCATCACTTTCATATAATTTGATACATTTTGGTATACCTCTTATTGTCTAAATAAATGAATATGAATTAAATTTTGTAAACAGGAAGTTTATATATTCAATGTAGAGGAAGAACAATGTGTACATAAAATACGTAGAGAAAACCAAAATTATACGTAGAGACTAATAAAGGTTTTTGAATAAGATTCACTAGAAATAAAATACCTTTGGTATTTCCTTGATTTGATTTTGTGATCAATATCACCCTTCTTCGAATTTTTATTTTTTTTCGTGTCATATTCATCTTTGGATATGTTGTTGCTGGCTATTTGTCACCTTGATTGAGAAATCTATGAATCTTCACTATTTATAGATGCGAATTGATGAGTAGGTCAACCAAAATGGACGAAAATGATTAAATATTTTTAGTAATTTTTTAAATCAAATTATTATTATTTATTATTATACATAATTACTATTAAATAGATGTTTAGTTGATAACCCTATGAATCTCGGTTGTATTTATTTATGGCTAAATATCGTCATTTGTCATGTTTATTAAATTTAATACAATATTTCGTAGAATGATTCTTAATTGTCGTATTTTAACAAAAACTTTGCTTTTTTATCTATACTTTTTTTAAAATTTCAAAATAACATTATCTCTTCTTTTAATTATACACAAAATTTAAATAAAGAAAATAGTTATAACGATTATAAGTCTCACATTAACAAAAGATAAAACAATTTCATAATATATAAGTGGAGTTCAAAACCTCACCTTTCAAACTAGTTTTGTAAGATTGAATTAGGTTTAAAGTCATTCCAACATTAATATTTTGGTAAAATAAAAAATCTTGAACAACTATTATAAATAAACAAGAGGGAATAATAAATATTATACACACTTTATTAATATATAATTAATGTAAATATTAAATAATTTTATTACATTTATTAACTATTATATATAGTAATTAATATCTACAATTTGCAGTACACGTACTTATTTATACAGTGAAACAAGAGGGAATAATAAATATTATACACACTTTATTAATGTATAATTAATGTAAATATT
>Ga0214544_1008053_pt1 | contig 17946 bp, 4 predicted proteins | sample CNSS3metaG_FD_160074 | JGI IMG/M metagenome (GOLD analysis project Ga0214544, IMG submission 160074) | Root nodule microbial communities from cowpea collected in UCLA plant growth center, Los Angeles, California, USA - CNSS3 | ecosystem: Host-associated > Plants > Roots > Nodule | place: USA... | reverse complement strand
ATATATATATATATATATATATATTGTGCATTTTGTGAAACAAAAGAATTTGAAAAGAAATCACACACTACTCTTAACTGACAAATTCTATGAATTCTTTTACAAGCTATGGTAACGAAATGCCACATCTTTCAATTTGTCAGTTAGATATGTTCCATAAAACACACATGAAGTTGTAACATTCACATGATCTTTGAACTATCATTGTGATGGTCTTGTAAGAGTAAACCTGCACACACTGGGCATGGTGGATCACGTACATCTTCAAATCTTGTTCTTTGCTCCAAACAATTTGCATGGTAAACATGACCACATACTAAAACTGCCACAACTGAAAGCTCGCTGGAAGAGATTGAATTTCCCAAAAAGTTTATTTTTTGACTCAGAAGTTTCTCACAGATCCCACAAACCATCTCTGCTTTATTATTTGATGACATTTCTTCCATCCCTAATGAGCTTGATGGAATTCTCTCTGGCCTTGAAAACACTTTCTCTCTATATTCTGAAAAAAATAAGTAAGTAATTTAACAGTTCACACTAAAAAAGCTTAGGTAGTCAATTTTCTAACACAAAAAAAAATAATATCAATACATAGGTTTAAAATAATAAGATTTGAGCCCAACCATATAAATTCATTGTCTTAAGATTTTGAGTTGAAAGTGGTGTCAATGTTTTATCCTTATATGGTGTTTTACTTCTTCATTTATAACCAATGTGGGACTTAAACTCACACTTGGATTGTTAACAAATAGACCTAAAAAACAATCAATCTCCTAAAATAAACACACATATTTAAAAAGTAAACTTTAAACCTAATTCAATTTTATAAAATCGACTTGTAAAACCTATTTATATAAATTTTTCTAATATGTGAAGTGTGGTATATCTTTTGGTAGTGTAAACTAAACTTAAGAGAAGGAAAGAATTCTAAAATGAACAAAAGAATGAGTAAATACACATTTGCAAGGTGTTTAGATTGTGAAGAAATACCCTTGGCACGTGAAGACGAAGCATTGGCATGATTGGTAGAGTTACGTCGAAAATATTGGTGGCCATAATAATGTCGTGTTTGTTTCAAAAAGATTGAACGACCAAGACCATGATGATGATTTGTCATAGTTGGATGGGTATTAAGAAGCTTCACAGATCTATCTGCTATATCCAATGCAGGTGGCAAATGGAGTAAGCCATGATCATCTGAATGTGAAAGCTTTTCAAAAAAAAAAAAACAGAGTACACAAATAAGATCAATGCCATACATTAATTTCGTCAAACACTTTCTCAACCAATAATGATTAAATTCTATTCAAATTACAAAATCATAAACAAAAACTTATACAATACAACGTGAAACCCACAAAAAATTATGATTTTTAAAGAAATTGAACCAATCAATTATACATTATAGTTTTTTAAAAAATGTGCATGAGAAATGTATATTATCAATTATGTAAAATGTAAAATGAGATAAGCAAAAAAAGTTAAACAAGGTGGAGTTTTTTCGAAATATTTTGTGTCTATTCATGTATTATCAACCATTAGTGTATGAGAGGTGAATTAGATTGATGAAAGCAAATTGGTAATTTACATTATAGAGAACTTTTTTTTTTTAATTTACAATTAAAGGAGTGAGAAAAACAAATTACCTCATTTGACAATAGCTCCATGTTGGAAAATGCATCAAACTATTTTTATAATATTGGCTTTAAAAAAGTGACAACAACAATCGTTAGTACTATTGTTACATACATCAAGGATATACAAACTAACATACACAAATTCAAGAAGGAAAAAAAATTACAAAGGAGTCTTTTCCTTACCTTTTTATATATTCCCAAGAAAATAAAAAATTCTTTACCATGTTTACGATTGTGGAAAAACTATTTTATTTTAATCAAGAACAATTAACAAATAACTTCCTTTAAATTAAATGCATCTGAAGAAAAATGAGAAATTTAAAAAACTAAAATTTAAAATTGTTAAACATATTGCCCAGTAAACCCTTTGAAAAGGTGATACCATTAAGAATAAGTTTGGCAGATACATCACATTTTCTCAGGTGTTCATCAATGGAAACTTTTTCAAGAAACTCCAAAAAACCAAAACAAAGAAAACAAAAGAATTTTTATTTGTCCACTTCAATTTCACTATACATCACATTACAATACTATGCTAACAGCAATCTGAAACACACACAAAAAAGAAGGAAGGAAGGAATGAAGAAAAAACATACCCATAGAAGAAGAACACCGATAAGGATGTTAATCCATTTGAGCCTGGCTAGATTCAGAAAACTGTTTTTATTTTATTTTTTCACAATAATTAACCTTGTAAAAATAGTAAAAGCAAATTATCTAAATGGAGTTTATGGCTTAAAATAGTTTATGAAGTGCACATGTGGTTTTACGATGTTAAAGCTGAATAAAATGTTTTGTGTGGAATGGAAAGAAGTGAACGATTAAAAATAATTTTATAGAAAGTGCATGGATGTTGACTAATTTCTATTACAAGAAATCAATGAATAGAGAGATAAATAGGGATGAAACTACGTTTTCTAGTAAATCTCATCAAATTAATACTATTATCAAAATTAGAAACTTATAAAAAATTTATCATTCAACATAAAAGAAAATAATGAAAATAGGAATAACATATAAAAAAATGTGTGTATTTTTTCTAATATTATAATATATAAATAAATGGAATCAATACAAATTTTGCATTAATCTATATATAAGTGTAATTATCTATATTAAATAGACCTATATTTTCTCCTTTTTAGTTATAGTGATATAAATGCAACATGTAGTTAAAGATAAATTTCTTCCATGTTCAATCGGTGGATTCTGACAGTGGATTCTGACAAAGTGAAAATTACTTAAGTTGGGCTGATAGAACAAGAAAGGTTGGGCTTTAAGCCCAATCTTGTGATAACTCAACAATTTGTTACATTTAAACTCCCTCTTTACTCTTCTCACCTACTTTTCTATAGTGAAATTTTAATATAACACTTAAATTATGTTTCTCCTCGTCCCTTCATTTTGGGTGCAATTAGTTTCGATTAGGTAACCAAGATAAGCTACACAGCACAAACTAGTCTTTGTAAAATATCTTATCAAATAACTTTTACAGAAGAACTTGTTAAGGAAAGAATAAAAAAAACCATCAACTAAAATTAGCTTTAAAATAATAAAAAAATTTTACGTATAAACTTCTTCAGAAAGCTAATTTTTATATTAGGATTACATGAATAAGATTTTCCAAAAGTATTTTAAGAAAATGAAATGAATTTCTTTGAAGCTAAGATTAACTTACAACATAATTAGGATTTGTTGTTTTTTTTTTTGAATGAGTTTCTCTAAACTTGTTTTTCATTAAGAAAACAAACTTAAAATTATTATTTTCATAAACTAAAATTAACACTGAATTAAAATTAATATTTTAGTTTTTAGCATTACTTATCACTCTTAACTGACAATGTGAAAGTCATATTAGTTTTTATACATGACACTCATGTATATTGATGGATAACCTATATTTTTAATCACTTCTTGAAAAAAAAATCATTCCTTTTATTTTCTCAACATCTCTTTTATTAGTTTTAATATCTCATATTTTCACCGAATGAACTTTTACTTTATTTAATTTTTACAAATTTGGTTTTTCAAATACATCTATCATTATTTTAAGTCTCCGTTTATTGAATGCCAATCTAATTTCATTATAATACAAAAAAAAAATTACAAAGCATTTACTTTATATCTAAAATATATAAATAAAATGAAATAAATATAGATACTTCTTGATCAACTTTTATGTTGAAAGTTCTACATCGACCAAAGATAAAACAATTTCATATTATATAAGTGGGGTGCAAACCACCTTACAAGCTGATTTTGTGGGATTCTTAATATGATATCAGAGCTAGGTTAGAGCCTATCCTAACGAGATTGCTCGGACTTATAATTCCACTTGTTATAGGACCACCCATTTCTAGTTTCACGCACAAAATGTATATATCTCGGCATGAGAGAAATTTGTTGGAAATTCCACATCGACCAGAGATAAAACAAATTCATAATATATAAGTTGACCGGTTTTGTGAGATTAAATTAGGCTTAAAGTTCGCTTCTTAGTATTTTAAAATATAACAATCTTTTAATATTGTGAAAACTTAACGCATATGTACATTAACTATTATTTTGACGAATGAAACAATTATAACATGGTGATGTCTCTTAATATTTTGATACTCATCTCTTAAGTAAAAGAAAGGAAAAAGGTTCTGTGACAATATTTGACTACCATTTAACAACTCTTATAAGTGTAAAATAATTTTAATAAAAGTTAGCTTTTATATTTATAAAAAAAAAGAAAAATTGAATAATAATAATAAGAAATGGTGTCAAATAATAGTAAAAAAAAGTGTAGTGTCAAAATTAGTTTTCGTCATAATAAGATGTAACACTATTTTACAATTAAGTATGTAACATTTTTATGTTCTATTGCTCACAAATTTTAATCATAAAACAACAATATAATTTCCAACTACAAAAATACAATATTTTTTCCTCCTTTGCCACTTCAAAATTATCTATATCCAATAAACTATATATTAAGCAAAAGTGATCCTTAATTACAAGAAACGTAACTTTTTTTTTTAATTATACGGAACGGTACTATCTTTATAATAACAGGTATTTTATCCATTAAAATTTCCTTAGTCGGTTGTAAAACAAATATGAGTGGTTTATATAGTGTTGTAGACAATCAAAATACCCATAATCCTAGTGGATGAAGATTTCAAGTATTAAAATTGGTATTTTCTTTGTCAGAAATTAAAATAGAATTCAAAAAAAGTTCGGGAGGGAAATACATATTAAACCTAGAATAAGAATTTGCTCTATAGAAACGGGCTGGTGACTGGCTATTGGGCAATAAAGGCCCAGATCAAATATCAAATATTTGTTTTTGTACAGTACAGGCCCATAGAAAAATACAGTATGGTACAAAAACAAGTTCAGTACCGAATTTCACTCTACACAAAGCTTCAATGATTCAAAGAACGCCGTAACCAAAAAACAGAATCAAAAGTGGTAGAAAATTTTCAATGATTTTTTGATATCCTGATAGACAAGAAAAGGGAACAAAATAGTGATATCAGGTTATACCTAATGATGATTATAATAATCAAACCTAATGTAACCAAATGAAAATTTTAAATCACAGAATGAGTAAGATGTGGTAATTTAATGTAAGAAGTGGCAAATCCATGGCCAAGGAAGGAAGAAAACAAAAGGAAAAATAAACCCTAGAAACTGAACAACCTTACATGAGTTCAGATCCAAAATATGCTTTGAAGAAGTGGGGTCAAAGGGAAGGATCCAAAAGGTACAAAAGAGAATATCCAATTTTCTACAATCATCATCACAGATTGGAAGAAATTTCCCTGTGCCAGGCGTGTTGTGATTGTGAACTTCTACAACAAAACAGTTTTCATGAGCTTAGGATCTTAAAACTCTCAATTTTATTAGCACATCACCATTCTACAATAATTTGCACAGGAATCTTCTAGAACTAACTATCATAATCTATAACTATAACCATACCATATAATAATTCAAAAGGTTTAGGGTTTATCTTAAAAACATGGAGACTTGAAAAAAGTTAAATTCTTTCCATACCAGAAGTCTGACACGTTTAAGATTACAACTACCACTACAAATGTATACAATATATATACATTGTTGCCTTTTCTTACACGAACCATATACCATAAGAAAGTTGTGTAAAACAAGATATTTCTTTGTTTTTTCATTTGTCAAATGATGTCTGAATGCAATCAAGTTGATTAGTCAGACATAAATTGAATTTCATAAACCTAATCCAATCCAATTCAATGCAAATGTTATCAGATCGATTCAGGTCGCTTTCACACATGAAATTACACTCCAAAGTTAATCCAATTCAACCATTCATATCTGGGAATTTGGTAAGAATTGGTAAGAATTCTCTCAAACTCAACCAGGATTGTATTGTATGAATCTATAGTCACATATCTCGATGTGATGGATGTGATGAATACAAACGAATAACTACCATGAATGGAATCATTCTGAATAGATAAGGGTTACATAAAAAAAAAAAAAACTCAATGTCTCTCTCGCAGCTTTCAAGGGGGAATGCACCATGTCCACACATACTCTTCAAAATGGTGACTATCCACTCAATTTGCAACTACAGACAACCAATAACCCTTTCACAACTTAAAAAAAAAAAAAAAAAAACCCAAAGAACTATTCATCTGATATTTGAAAAATAAATTGTTTATATACAGGATTTCGCAGAAGCAGTTTTTCTGACGCAAAGTGTGTGGTTGGTTCTCTGAAAACCAAATCTTATCCCAAAATTTCGTGCCATCTCCTAAGCGACGCAAAGTGCCATCATCGATTTATTATTTTATCATACCATAATGAAAAATTCCTCAACTCCAACCAAAGATATGATTCCACATAAAGTAGGCTCATGTGAAATGATTTTTTTTACAACAATACGATGTGGTTCTTGTAATCCGACGCCACGGTTTTTATCTCTTCGATTATATTAAGATATCGTAAACTTGCGTGGAAGATATTTCTTTGTTAATTAATTAATCAATTACCATTTAATTAATAATACACTAAGCATCGGGAGATATTTTAATTTGATTTGGGACGTCAAGTTGGTGTTGTCAATTCAAATTCACATCTTTGGGGAAGTAAGTTTGGAGGAGTATAACGTGTGGAATATCTATTGTTCCTAACAAAAGTGTTTCAATATATTAGCATTATCATTAAGGAAGGGTTAAAAAATAATTGTGATAAAGTGGTGAAGCAAATTCTTAACTACTATTATTATGTGGTGGAATTAATCTGATTAACTTTGTCGTGTGGGTACCCTTTCTAGATCAATCTGGTTCTTTCCTTTTTAAAAAATTGGAAAAGATGTTCTTTGAAAATGACAATCATATCACAATTATAGGAATTCAAATGCAAGAGAGAGGGAGAGAGAGATAGATAGTTATTGTAGGTACAAAAGGTGAACGTGCGACTCAAAAAAATAATGAGAAGATAAAATTAAAATAAATTAATAGATTGTTTATATCAATAGAAGCATAATTAGGTTTAGAAGAAAGTGAAAACTAAATGTCAATATCCTTTTCATTGTTACAATAACATCATGTTTCTTTAATCATTTTTTAGGTAAGTAATTTTACCTTGTTTTAAATTAGATAACACGTGGATTTAACATAAACCGTACAAATAAGAGTTCTGTAGTTATTCTCTGTTAAACTAAGTCCACTAACATATAAAATATGATATCTAACAATTATTAGGGAATTGAAGATTTTATTTTTTGTATTAATAAAAAATAAAAAAAATATCTATCAGAATAAAATATATGTTATATAAACATTATTTTTTATTATTACTTATAAGTAATTTTTTATTAGCATTTAAATTAAAATAACTTCGTTTTAATATTTTTATGTATAATTAAAACTTTAAAAATATAAAAATTTCATATTTATGAAGGTAGGAATGAAAAGTATATTTATGTGAATATAAACATTTAACTGAAGAATTCCTTTAAAAAGGTATATTTTGTTAAAAATTATTAAACTAAATATATAATTTTATTCGTATTATTGTCAAAATGTATCGAAATTTAAATCATCTAAAAGCTGTTCACCAAAAATATGTACTTTTAAAATCAGTGAATAAGCCAATGAATATGTGAATTAAATACATTAATACTATGAGTTTCATGGAACAAATTTAGAACCATCTGTGATCCATCTACCCTCCTTGTTTGTCACTATTGTAATTATGAACCATTATGTTTGCTTTGAATGAAAAAAATGATGCCACAATGTTTGAAACTAATTTTTTTATAGTCATGATTCTAAATTTTCATTTTAAGATAAAATTATTGTTTAAATTAATTAAGATTAGGTGATAAATGCTTTTTAATATCTTAATTATCATTAAAAAAAATCTTAGTAGATATCAACACTGAACAAAATTCACTGATATGAGATATCTTACTTTATTTTTGAAAAAACATTTATTTTAATTAGACATAGTTATATTATAATTTCTTAAAATTTAATTATAACAATATTATAATTAGACATGTGTAGATGAGTTTATTTAGAATATTGAAATAATATTATTTACGATAATTAAATATCTAAAGTTAATGTAATATTATAAGTTTAGTAGATGAGTTAATTTTTTAATAGTTTTAATTTTTTAATAATCTAAATTTTAACTCTGTAAAATACAATACTTTTCCATAACAGTCTTAAAATAAATAATAAAATACATAGTAACATTTAAATGTAATTAAACTTCATTTTATTTATATTCAATATGTATTATAGTTCCTAAATAATATAATTATATTTAAATATTTATTTGAAATTTAATTTTAATAAAAAATGAACATTTTTTTTACTTTTCTATAATATATTTAATTTTTTATTTATTGTAGTTGAAAATACAAAGTATTATTATTTTATTCATAGTTTTTGCAAATGACTATTGTACCCGTAAGTAAAGTAAGAAATTGTATAACTATATCTTTTATTATTTATTAAACTAACTAATTGGTGTGTACAAAGTTTTTACCTATTAATATTAGTTGAATTTAATTAAATGCATTAACTATTAGTTGAAATTACTCACTGCCTGTATGTGACGTTACGTTCAAACTAAGCGAGGTAAATATGAGTAAAAAAGTTTATAAAAAAACATTAAATCCTCATTTTTTTAAAATAAAATTTAAAATTATATACTTCTAAATAATTAAATTATTATCTATCACAAATTTCAAAAAGAAAAAAAAAAATCAAACAATCTTGAACTGTATGATGAATCTATAAGAAAGTGTAGATTAGATGATGAATTTGAAAATTTATCATCACTCGTAATACTCATACAGGTATGATAGAAAGAAAATTGTCATTTTTGTAAATTGAAAAATATAAATGTTTTTTTCTTAATAAAATACAAATTTTATCATAGTTTTTATACAATGTGTTTTTTTTTTTTTTTGTCAAAAGTAACTTTTTTCATGAATGAAAACAAATTAGACAATAAGGGAGTACAATTCAGAAACAGTAGAAGCCAATGATATCTTCTAAAGTCAGCATTTAAATCAGTCATTTACAAAATCATTGATAACACTATAGTAAAACTTTTGTAAAATTAAATGTCAAATTTTAGTTTCAAGAGTTTTAATCTCAATTTCACTGAAACCAACTTAATATTCATTTTTATTTTCACATTTGTGCTCAAAAGCATAATATTTAACAAATCTTTATTTCCAAATAGTCATTTTAGACACTTTCACTCCTTGAAAATGAATTTGCGTTGAAATTTTTTTGAAAAGAGCAAGACAACATAAATTGCTTTGCTACTCAAAGGACTTTTCTTAAGCACTAGTTGTCGAGTGTGATGTAATTTAGTTTTGGAAAAAGAAATAAAATTACAAAAAAGCATTGAAAGTAGATTCTATATACGCAAAAGGGTTAAAGCAAGAAAAACATAAACAGAATAGAACAATCTAAAGAAAAAGAAACTTTAAAAAAGCATTATATTTTAATTATACATATTGAAAGTATGAAAGTATTGAAAACAAGATAGAAAAGAAGAACCTGTTTCTTTGTGTGGGATTCACATGTTAACCCTTGTCCATGCCTTTCACGCACCACCTGGGTCAACTTGACCAGCTTTTGTGCTCTCGGCTTGACCGCGAACTAAGCCCAAACTAGATGCCCAATAACAAATCACAGATTTCATTGACCAGAATCAAGAAAGTGACATTAAAAGGTTATTTTTATTTTTTTTTAAATATAAAATTATCAACAACCATGTCTACTACACGTGTGAAATTACTAACTAACTTACTAAGCAAGAAAAGTAAAAAATAATTGCTCACACGTACCAAATTTGATCGTGAAGAGATGCCACGTAGGATGGACACACTGCACCATAAAATATGACACGCATATGAGTCATGTAGCTTATGTACAATTGTCGGTGAGATCCACATAACTCTTCTCTTCAATGCGGGACCTTCCAAACCTAACGATAACAAATAGTTTATTTACAAATGCAAATATAGCGTTATTTTTACGTTACGTTCTGACAATTTTTTCTTCCTAATTTAATTATTTTCAGTTCTCTTCATTACATTTTACAGTTTCGTTGTTATAAAATAAACATAAAATTTTGATTTGGTGACCCCAATCCAATGGAAACTTCTTTGAAAAAAGCGACAATAACCTAGTCTCCAGAAATGAAGAATTTGGATCTACCTTTAGGAAATTACAAATGGTGGGAACGAGAGGTAACAGTAACACACATTCATGTGTGGGCTTGGAAATCGATAGCAACCTGTGTCTGTCTGGTCCCATTCGGACCCTCCACCACCCATGACAGCGCATTCTTAGCTTCGCTAACTCAACCCTTTCTCCTTCTGTGAGTGGTGGTAGGTATAATAATATATTAAGTTGCTAATATTGCTGAATCTTTAAGCATTTTTTTTTTTCATTTCAATAATTAAATGATGTTAATTAGTTTCGTATGGCACACTGCAAACAAAGTGACAGCAAAGAAAGTGGTTTAATTGAGGTTTGATGAAGATACATAATTTACGTGCGGTTAAGCTGTCTTCAAGGTTGTGATTCGTGAACAAATTGAAACCGGTGAATGTCTGCATATGATAACAATGGATTCACTGTGTCACTGTCGTATAACCGTTCCACCTACATGTCAATTCGTATAAAAGGAAAAATGTCAAAAGTCTGCTACCTAAATCATGTTTTTTTTTTTTTAATTAATCGATGGGAACATTTGGATTTTGTTGATAAGTAAACATGTTTAATGATGTGTAATTGTAGTAAATAAGTTCATTTACAAAAAGTTAAACCTAAAAGACTTGATTAAGAGGATCCATTTCACTGCCATTTGCATTAATCACATGTTTATAACTCTCTGAACAAGTTTAACATTTTTTTATACATTTTTTTGAAAAAACTGTAATTCACATTCTATTTGATTGATTATACTCGTAGTTTTTGTATTTTTTAATAAAATTTGACTAGCTGTAATTAAAAACGTCTGAAGAGGTTTGACCAATATAAAAACGTTTTAATTGCATGACTAAATTCATTAATTTGACTCATTTCATTTGTTAATACGTTATTTGACCTTAATTTTAAAATTTTAATTCGATGACTAAATTTTGTAACCTAATTTTGAAATGACTAATCAAATCGAGTCCATTTTTACAATTTCAAGACATTTCCATTGGATCAGTTTATCGGGTGACTTTTATCTATTTTTAGTTTTCATGTATCTGTGGTGGTAACCTATCCATACTTGTTTGTTGGCTTGTGAACCTATTGCTGTTAAGGAATTAAAATACTAATATCTTTAATTTAGTTTTTAGTAAGAAAATAATTTCATTTATATGTTGGAATCTGGATTGGATTCCAGCCTAATTTATTTGTTACAATAAAGTAGATTATATAAGGTTTACATTATCGTAGTTGCTTATTTTCATTGTAAAATATTAAATTAATATGTTTTTTTTTTTACTGGCAGTCAATTACTCATCATTAAATTAAGTGTTTTTTTCTAATGATTAACATAAACTAAACAAAGAGATAATGTTTTAGTCAACAAACATAATTACTTAATTACATCAAAATTTAGTTTAAATTAATGTTAACATATACATTCGAAAATGTGTGGTTTTAATGTTTAATAGATTTTATTTATAATCTTTTATTTGACACAGAATACATGTCACATTTAGAAAATTTTAATTATTTTATCCGTAATCATTGTAAATTTGTATATTTTAAAACAATTATGGTGTTAATCGTTTTCTTCCTCAATTTTGAGTGAAAATTGAAAATAGTTCATTTTTTAAATTTTAGATTAATTTAGTCCCCAACTTTAGAAATACGTGTATTTAGTCATTTTAACGATTTTTTTGAAAGTTTATTTAACATTTTAAATACATTTCATGATAGTATTTTAATTGTTTACATCGTTTAACTCATTCTTGCTTCAATATTTATTGAAAAAATGTGTTTAAAATGTCAAATAAACTTAATAAAATTTGATTAAAAGAACTAAATTCACCTATTTTTTTAAAGATGATGGACTAAATTAGTCCAAAATTTTAAAAAGAAACTAATTATAATTTTCATTAAAAATTGAGGGACAAAAATATATTTAACCCTAAAAATTGTTATGAGATTGTGTAGGAAAACATTTATTAGTATTTTAGATTTAATCGACATTTGTTCATACAAAATAGTATTTCACATTTGGATGTGACTAATATATTAATTATTTGAACATTATAGTTGTTTTTGGGAATACATGTTATTGAGTTTTCTAGTACTAATAATAGAGGATATAAAAATAATAATTATAAGGATTGTGTATTGGAACAATCAAATCATGAAACGTGGAAAAGGTAGGTATAAGTTGTTTTTTGCTGTTGTTATGCATCAAATATCTCATATAATTGTTCATATCAAATAATGATTTGCCCTAACATTTCATTCTATTTATATTTATTTGAAAAAAAAAACATTTTTATGAGAATCTATTGAAGGGTGAGAATGAAGCGCAAGGTGTTAACTACTATTCGAGTGAGAATAAAGTTGGGAACGGTGGGTCATAACGTAGTTGCATGATTTGGTTCATTCGAACTGAACGAAAGTGAAATATCATCAAGAAGGAAAGATGATAATAATCCACAAAATGCTTTAATTATTTTGTAAAATTAAAAAAAAAAAAAAAAAAGTGGGGATGGCAAAAAGTTTATTCGGGCACCCAATGCTTTCGAAATAAGCTACTGAAGATAGCTACAACCTCATCATCAAAACTTCAAGCCTGTGTCTACATATAACAAAAATAAACGTGAAAACAAACAAAGAAAAAGGAATCTATGTTTATATTCATATATATCTTCTTTCAAAAGCAACAGTGTTCCTACCTCAAAACATGAAATGAAAAAAAAAATTAAAAAAAAAGAAAAGTAAAGTAAAAGGTGCTTTTACCTTATGTGGAATATATATGTTTGGGTGCCTTTTGCCAGTGAAAGCACACATGCAATCTTACAAGGATATTTTAACTATCTTTTATTATTTAAATTTAATTTTTTCTACCCAAATTTATGTTTACATTCAAGTGTCAAACTTAGATCAATCCTATTAATAGTCCACTTTGATTAGGTTATAATTATTATTTATAATCATGGGAAGAGAGAAGAATGTTTCAACACTCATTGACGTGGATGTGAATCATGATGCCAACTGTGTGAGAAGGTGCTAATCCAATCTAGATTATGGTAAGTATTAATTAGGGTTATTCTATTATACTGCATTGCACGTCATATTATAAAAGCATAAATAAATAATAAATACAGTTTTAATTATAAAAATACAAAAAATAAATAAATACGGTGTTAATAGTAAAAGTAAGTGATGTACAGTAAAAAAATATATACAGTTTTAGGGGATTTTATACCTGATTTTTTTCAAATGTAAGTAATTATTTTTATTCAGAAGTTTACAAACATAATTTATTTGTATACATTTTTAGTAAAATGTTATATTTTATAGTAAGAATATTATTTTATTAAAAGATTCTGAACGAATTAGTTGTAATGCCTAAAAATAGAAAAATTTTCATTTCTTAATTCATTATAAAATCTTTAATTTATTCTAAAAAAATATATGACCATCAAATCCTTGCTAAAATAGGACCTTGAAGAGCTGGTAAACCGGAAATTGTTTAAAATTTGGTTTTAGTATGCAGTTTTATTTATGGTGGTGCTTTTTTTAAAACAAAAATGGGTGGTTAGAGAGGGGATGATATTGATGTAGGGTGGGGGTATGAAAACTTCCATTGTTCGACGAAACATATTCTTCTAAAAGATTTGAAAAATTAATAATACCTATGAATACAAATATATCACATTCATTAAATAATGCATAAACTTTTATAAATCTTATCTTTAAATCTTTTTATTTATTTCTTAAACAGACATTAAAATCTCATTTTCATCTTTTTCAAATTTATTTATTCACTCTATTCTCTCCATGGTCCAAAAACATTTTTAATAACTTAATAATAAACCGACAAATATTTGTATCCATCGATATATTTTACTGATGAATTTGTCATTAGTCAATTAATAAACACAATTTACCAACTAATTTTTATTACTAACAACAAATAATTAATCGTCGGTATGATTATTTTTGGTAATAGTGCATATTTTTGTGATATTTATCTTTTGAGGATATAATAATTCAATTTGTTGTTAAGATAATTATTATTCGTATGACCTACTATGTAATATTTTTGTTTGAGGTATTACTGTAATTATAATATTTTATTGATAATAATTAGAGAGGTATTTATTTTTTAATAAATTTTCTTTTATAATGTACTATTATCACATTTAAAAAAATATAAGTTACTATGTTGTATAATTAAATATTTTTATGAACTTTTTAATGTTGTTTTGAGGGATAAAGATTTATTTGATATATGTTACTAGATCAATTCTATAAAAACTGCATACTTAATTATAAACTTAAAAATAATAATAATTTTTTTAATTATAAACTTAAAAGTAATTATTTTTGGTTTTTTCCATCTTTAGATGTTAAAAACTTTTTTTGTTAAGATAAACAAATTACAAGTATCTCAAAACAAATTGTTTTCAATAGTTATTAATTATTGTGAATACAATTGTACAAAAGAAATATAATTTTATAATTGTTTTTATCATTTTAGTCGGATAATTTATTTTTTAGTTAGCTTGAATAATTTTATTATTTAACAAGATAAATATATACAACCATACAATCCTTCTAAACAATAACTTCTCAGCCCTTCAAGTATAAAATAAATATATAACTTTCCAATTTTGATTCTCACAATACTATTTATATTATACTTTTTTTACATATGAAAATACGACATGTTTAAAGACAGGTATTTTTTTCTACTTGTTTTAAAACCTATTTTGATGAGTATATAATTTATTTCATTTTATTTCATTTTTAAGATATAGTTATTAACACGTTGTTTAGTTATATCCTCAATGGTGGATAATAATAATGATATTATTTATACTGTGAAGAAATATTAAGAATCTTAATTGTAATGTACTAGTAAAATTTGATTTATTGTCATGTATGTTTCATCTAGAGAACGTTATTCTCATTATCAATTCTTTGTTGGATTTACAACAATCAGATCCAACTCATAGTAATTCAATGATTATTTCTAATTCTCTAACATCTAATAAGATTTTTTTGTGGAGAAATTGAAAATAACTTTGATGAGTGATAATGTTATAATATCGAAGAGGATAACAAATTACTTCAAATTATAATAAAACTTGGTAAGAGTTGAAAAAATACAGAAGGTCTAATTATAAATCATTAAAAGCAAATTTGTAAAAATTAAAAACTTTTTTGAAATGTCAAAAGATTGATAATAACATTTTTAATATGTTAAGAAATTTGATTTTTTTAGTTCAAAGTGAATGATTTTTGTGGAGAAAATTATAATTTTTTTAATAATAACTTTTTTTTAAGTATAATATAATTTTATCATAAATTTAGTTTGATTTCTCTTATAATTTTTTCAATAAAATTTTCATAAAATGACATGTATGTATGAACTTATTTAAAAAAAAGGATCACGTTTTAAAACTAGTTTACGAAAACTGTTAGTAACACTGGTTAACTTTATTTTTTTCTCAACATATTTAATATTTTATATGGAAGAACATTTTTTTCATATATTAGTATTTTTTTAAAATATCAATATTTCTAGGATATTTTAATTATTATACAAAATTTGTTCACACTAAAGAAAATACAACAAAGAAATATAATATAAACCGCGCAGTCTAATAAACAGCCATCAATCGTTATACGGTTGCGAACATTTTAAAGTTTTAAGCAAACAATTTAAAATTTCAATTTCATATAAATAATTGATTTCCCAGCTTGCTTCTTTACTATTATTATGCATTATATCACTGTCATTTTAAGAATTTAAATATAGAACGTATATTTTATCCTGAATTTTTATTTTATTCTATTTACATATTATACCTCTCCAAAATATATATTCTTTTATATTTTAAATATATTAAAATTAGTATAATTTGAAAATACAAAACAACAGAAAAGTAGGAATGTAAACTCTTAAATATATCTCTCCAAACATGTTTTTCCTTTCTCAATCAATAACAGCGGCTAAAATTATTATTTTACTGATAAAAGAATTGTAATTTGGGTGGCATAAAAAGTATTCTTTCAAGATATAATGTAAGAAATTTATTAATAGAAAAATAGGAACGACATCTTTTCAAAATATGGTTAAAGTTTGATTCTGTATTTATGTTAAGGTTGGCAAGTTGGACTTTTTTTTATCATAGTTATTAATAGGACATGCATTGCGTAACCTAACTCCAATCACATTTTTTTCCTTATTTTCATTTTTTATATTGTCAATTCACAATCATTGTCTGTCCAATTAATTACACTGCCTCTTATTCAAGCTTTCAATTTCAAATATATTATATTTTTATAGAACAACAGCTATATAAATATCTTCTGCACTGTGCCCAAAGATTTAGTGCATTGAAAAAGAAAATGATATGATATTGCTAAGATCGTACAACAATGTAAATATTATTAACTTCATTAATATTACAATTACAACAGCTCAAAACATTTAAATGTATTAAAACATACAAATTACATCTTATTGATTAAATTGGATATATGGTATATACTCATATTACTTAAATTAAACATAAATAACTTATATTTGTTTTTAGTTTTAATTTAATCTTAATTTTTATAAAAATAAATTAATATTATCCCTTATTAGATTGATACTCAATTTAATCTTTATATATAATTTATGATGATATTCTTAATAAAATATTTGTAGAAATATTTTTAAATAAGTTTTTTTAGTTTTATTATTAAACAAAGTTAAAAATTTTAAAAATTCACAATTTTGTTATCATATATAAAGGCATCAAGTGTATCATATTATACAAACTTAGTGAAGATTAAAAATCAAATAACTTGTCCCACATAAGTTTATGAACTAAATTTCAAGTTTAAAATAAAACCAAAGTCTAATGTTTTGTATAGAATTTAAAGTTAATTAAAAATATTTAACAAAAACATTAATTTTAGCAAGAATATCACCATAAAATTTATAAAAAAGTTAATTTAGTGTCAATTTAAGGAAGGATAATATTACTTCATTTTTACAAAAATTGGGACTAAATTGAAACTAAAAACAAATATAGAGACCAAATTGAGTCATTTGACACGTGACAACTATGAAGTGACACATGTAAATTTTTTTTAAAAAAACTAGAAATTGACACGTGGCGTTGACCTTAACATCGTCTTGTCAAAGTTAACGGTGAAGACCAAATTGAGTAATTTTTAAGAAAATGATGACCAAATTAAGACAACGAAAAACTTGAGGACCAAACTGAAATTTCATGAGAAATAGAATAACTAAAAGAGTAATTTAACCTTAATATATTTCTTCAAATTGCATAACATACAGTTTTAGTCATATAAACCACTTTTATTCATCTTAATATGTATAAAACATTCAATTTTCATTTATTTTTGTAATCTAAAATATTTTTTTATCTTTAACTTGGTATATTCTCCACCAGTACTCAAATTCAAACAAAATAACATAATTTGACAAGTCTAATTCAAACCCATATTTAACATTCAAGTTAAGGTCACTATATATATTTTTAGATAAGCATTTTAAAATTTGAAACTTATATATATATATATATATA
>Ga0214544_1008051_pt1 | contig 17951 bp, 21 predicted proteins | sample CNSS3metaG_FD_160074 | JGI IMG/M metagenome (GOLD analysis project Ga0214544, IMG submission 160074) | Root nodule microbial communities from cowpea collected in UCLA plant growth center, Los Angeles, California, USA - CNSS3 | ecosystem: Host-associated > Plants > Roots > Nodule | place: USA... | reverse complement strand
AAAGCTTTGTTGCTTTGTTATTTGGTTGGGTGTTGGCACTAATTTGTGCTATTGATTGAGACTCTTTTGTACTCTTGTTGATCATAGTGGAGCTATTTCTTTGGTCTGGACGACTCGTGGTTTTTACTCTTGATTTGAGGGGTTTTCCACGTTAAAAATCTTGGTGCCTTTATTTGTGCTTTTGGTGATTTATTATTGTTGCTCTTTGATTATTGCTCCTCATAGATTCTTGCAAGTTAGGGGAAATTATATCCGCTGCATTCTCTAGTATATTGTTTGTTGTTGTTTTCCCCATCACTTATGAAGTATCTAATTTATAAAGTCCATAAAAATCTTGGAATAGTGACCAATTTTAGTGACAAAAAATAATTAGTTAGTATAGAGTGATCAAATTGACAACTAAAATAGTTCCAAAAAATTATAATTGATATTTAAATTGATAATTAAAATAATTTCAATTATGAATTTATTTTTAAATTGGTCACTAACATTAGTTACCCGGTTTCGGCTACCAGAATAATTGGTCTCTAATTAGGAAATTTGGATTCACACATTAACAATCATATATTTATTATGTTTGTAAGAATTATTGTACATTTTTCAATATTTATATATTATGTATCTATCATGTATCATATTCTATTATTTTAAAAATAAACGTATCGATATATCAAATACGTATTGTATCTAATACACGTATCGAATCTGTCCATCGGAGTTTGCATTTAGGTTCCTTTGGGGTTTCATGAATTTGAGTTTGGAAAAAAGAATTTGAATTGATTTCTACCTACCAAATAATTGTAATTATGGTGGTTAAAAAAGAAAATAATAAACTAAAAAGTTTACTTAAGATTTCATATATATTTAACTTTTTACAGGTTGCATACGAATAAGCGCGTTAATGGAAAACGGAAAAACGCGTAACGAGTCCCAACGCGTAAAAATATACAGATACAATTAATCCCCTCTTCACAATAATTTCTGAATTATTTATTTACTATTTCACTATACATTCAAATTTCAAAATAACACCACCTACTAAAGTTACTTCCAATTCCCATTTTCTTGAATTTTCTTTTCCACGCATTTACATTATCAATTAACTAACAATGATATTCATTAAGATTTAAGAATGAGTTTAATTCTATATCTAGTAGAAATAAATTTTAAAAATAGTATATAAAAAATCCATATTGTTTTGAAATTTTAAAATAGAGATGATATTTTGAATTTATTTTATATAAAACTTTTATAATTTATTTGACACCAAATCTCATTCATATAAAATATAAAAGTAAAAGGTAGAACAATTACTACTCAAAATTTGAGCAATGCGATCTTCATATCCAACAACTACGATTCACTAAGTACATATAAAGAATTAGGTTTGCTCAAGTTTCATCCACCTTCTACCTAACAATGTGACCTAGATCATTATTAATTAAGATACACAAATTTATTTCAATTCTATATAATTATTTTCTATGTATTAAAACCAAATAGACCATAAATTCAATGTTTTATCAACTAGAAAAACAAAAATTGTACTTCTATATATATATATATATTATGTTGTGTGCTACGTACATGTTAAATGTCAAAAGAAAAGGAAGAAAACATGGAATTGAATTCAGCTAGTCCAATTTTTTGTCAATAACTTCAAAGACGTTTACTTATGTTTCAATTTTTCCCCTGGATTAATGATATAAAATGGACAACAACTCTTTCTTGGACTCTGACTCCCGTTTTCTTGTGAGTGCAAAGGATTCCGAGTTCACATTTCAAATACGACAAAGGTAAAAAAAAAAGAAAAAGAAAGAAATGATCATATATTTCATCACTATATTATTTTAATAATTTCACTTTACTTTAATTTTCATACGCTTTATCAATATGATAAAATATATTCTGGCAAAAAAGTTTAGAAAATATAAATCTATACCAAATAATGTTTTATATAAAGGGTCAAATATGTTTAGAATTTCTAAAATGTTTTTATTTAAAATTTTTATATTTATATATTTTGATTCTTAAATTTTAATAATGAACGAATATGATCTTCTCAACTCAGATGTTTTTTTTGTTGATTGACAAAGATTATAATAATAATGAAGTACTTGGAATGCTTTAACCCTTTTACAGATAATATATACAAAGTTATTTGAAAAACAAAATATAGTATTACATAATAAAAACTTGGTGTTGTTCTCCGTGTCAAGTTCTCCAAAGAGTATATAATGTGGTATGTGATTATAGCTCGTTAGTGCTTTAAACTCAATCACGTTAATTTTGTCTACGTGTGTCAAAATGATGTTTGAAGTTAGTATTTGAACTAATACGCATCTAGAAGTATACATAACTTAAATGCTACCATAAAATGTTATTTCATACATAAAAAAAAATTAACACAATCTAATTAGAAAGGTTATATTTATTTATATTTTAAGTTTAAGGACCAAATTATATAAAAATTTGAGATAGAGACAAATTTTAATTTTTTTATCAAAGTTCAAAAACATATTTAACTCTTATATAAATATATATAAAATTAAAATATTTACGTTACATGGACATATGTCGTTAAATGTAAAACATATAAAACTTAAATAGTAAAATGTGAAAAAAATTTGGAAAGTTATGGTAGTTAAGTAGAAAAGAAAAGGTGGTATGTGAAGAAAAATAAGATTTGAAAACTGAAATTCTGTGTTTGACTTATAAAGTTTCGCTTTCCCACACCAAACCAACGCCTGCGAATGTGTATATATAGTAAGCCCTAATGCTCTTCCTCCCTTCAATTTTACATATCTCTGAGAATCACCCCTTTGCATCTTCTTCAGCTTTGAACTCCAGAAATCTGAAACTTGATCATCCTTTGAAATCAACATGAATCACCGAATGAGATGCAGAGTTTTTGTTCCAAATCTGATAATACTTGTCATCATCCTACTCCATTCAACAACATGGACTAGAGCACAGGAAGTTGGTAAGTGGAACAAGTGTTTGAGTTTTGTTTTGTTTTGTTTTGATTGATGAATGAATTTGATGTATGCATGTGGTTGTGCAGAGGATGAGAGTGAGTTTGATTACATAAGAGGGAGTGAGAAGGGTCCCTCACACTGGGGGGAACTGAAGAAGGAATGGGAAACATGTAAAACTGGCAAAATGCAGTCTCCAATTGATTTGTCAAGCCACAGGGTTAGAGTGGTGCCAAACTTGGGGCAGCTAAAGAAGCACTATAAGCCTCAGAATGCTACTGTCAAAAACAGAGGCCATGATATTGAGGTAATCCATCAACAAATTTTTTTTATCACAAATATTAATTGTTAATTTTGTTATCAAAGAAAGTTGAACTCACGATCTCTATCCTCTATTCTGATGAATAAAAATCAGTATTTCAAAACCTCAGAACATGTTTCAAACATATATTTTAACTTCATTTTGTCTTTGGAATTGAAAGAAAGGAATACAAACAACTTTTTTGTAACAGTTTTCTGGAATTAGTGTGGGTTCTTCTCTCATCTGAAAAATTCTGAAAACTGATGATTCCTTAGGTATAAACATGATAGTGTGTCTCAGTCTAATAATGCATACTCATGGATCATGATAGATATTTAGATGTACAAAATCACGAGGTTAACAAAGGCTATAATTGTTCTTTTATTTTTTTTTTTGTTACTTTTATCTACATCAACTTTTTCTTTCTGTTTCTCTCTTTTATTACTTTTTTTTTGTTTTATTTGTTTTGTTTGGGTGTAAGCATACAGATAAAACACAGCAAGAATAAGGAATGTAATAATAGAAGAGAAAACTTTATATAAAGAAAACATATAATAAGGAAAAAGCGAAAAGGAAAAAAAGCTGTCTGTTATATCTGTTATTCATATTAGGATGAGAAAATAGATAAATCTGATGAATTTAGTTTAGAATCACAATGAAAATGATAAAAAAATTATTAATTCCTTTTCATCCACTAAAATTTGGTCAGTCAATCAAAAGTTAATCAAATCTATCAATTAACATATTTTTATGGATTGTTATTTAATCTATCCTTAAAAATATTTTAAGAAATACAATTGGAAAAAGTTTCTTAAAATTAAATTTGGTGAACAAATGTTAAAAAATTATTTTTGAAAAAGATAAGCTTAAAAAAGGATTTGAATTATGAAAAATTTAGTTGGATTAATTTTGATCCATTAATAGTTGGCACAGCAGAATAATTCATTAAATTAATAGATGAATCATCTGTAGAATAAATAAATAAATTTGGTTTAATTAACTTTATATGTTTTTAGGATAACAAATAATGGATTATTTTATCACTATTATATCATATTTCAACAAAAGAATTTTACCATCTAGTTCATCGGGCTCCAATAATATTGCCTTTCTGCTATAGACACTCTAGTCAATTAAAAAAAAAAAGGATCATTTAATGTCTTAAAAAGATAGTTACACATATATATATTTTTATTTAATAATTAGAAAAACAAAATTGTAAGAAATTTAACATTATTGCTTAAAAAAATCTCTTACTTCACGCATCTTGACAATGTTTTCTTATCTGTCTCTCACGTGCCTTAAAACATAAACTTCCATATACGTGGCTATGAATAATTTGCATAAAATAACAGAACCAAATAATGCAATTTGTATACTCTAGGTTCATATTTGTTTATTTATTTATTTAAGCTGTTGCACATTTTAAAAAAGATGAAATGACATTTTTATTGATTGAGTATAGGTTTTCTATATTGTCTACAGCTCATCATGTATAAGAAATTAACTGTCATTAGCTACCTAATACTTAATTTTTGTCTTCATTAAGCATAAGATATTTGATCACTTGGCTTAAACTTTGATTATTAAAATCTCAAATGTTTTAATTTATAATTAATTTACGTAACGGTTGCAGCTGAAATGGGGAGAAGATGCTGGATCAATAAACATCAATGGCAGTGAATTTTTTCTGCGTCAGTGCCATTGGCACTCACCTTCAGAACATACCATCAATGGAAGGAGGTTTGTCTTGCTTCAAAATCTTTGTCTTTATTCTGTCCCGAATTAAAACAAAAATTAAATGAAAAAACGGTTGAAGATTTAAGTGTGAGTCTAAGTCTCATATTAAGTAAAAATGAGAAAGTTGAGTACTATATAAAAATAAAGGTCCACAAAACCATCATTTTAAGATTTTGGATTGAGAGTGTTATCAATGTCTTATGTGATTAGACTCATGTCTCATTGGTGTTTATTTTTTTCAGTGAAACCCCTTTTAAACTCAATAAAAACAAAACAAATTAAAACCATAGAATTTCACAAAATTAAATGAAAAAAAAAATTAAAAGTGTATTATATAGGTATGACTTGGAGCTCCACATGGTTCATGAAAGAAAAAGCGAAAATGGAAAAGTGAATATTGCTGTTGTTGGTCTTCTGTTCAAGATTGGTCGACCCGATCCTATTCTCACCAAGGTAACTTTTTTATGTCAGCATTTTCTCTTTCAATTTCTTAATTACTAATCTGAACTCTACATCAAGTCTTTAATAATCAATGTATGAAGAAGAACTTAATTAGGGTATTTATTTTCTTGAATAATAACAAGTATATTTGAAATGATTTCAGTTGTCAAAAATCATAGAAAGCATGGTGGATAATGAAGTAGAAAAGAAAATTGGGGTGTTTGATCCCTCAGAAATTAAATTGGGTGGCAAGAAGTACTACAGATACATTGGTTCCCTCACTGTCCCTCCTTGCACCGAAGGTGTCATTTGGACTATAAATAAAAAGGTACTGTTAAATCATTGTAAATTATTTAATCAATCATCGTAATTAATTACCTGTTTAATTAAACCTTTAAACCTTCGTGTTCTCCAGATAAGAAGTGTGTCGAGGGCACAAGTGAATTTACTTAGAGAGGCTGTCCACGATGTAAGTGTTGATTTACTGCACTAATGATGAAAATCAGAATGAAAATGAAGCCAAAAAGTTTTTAGCTCTTTTTGTTTTTATGGAAAAAAATTAAAAATAAAAATAAAAAAACTAAGTGTTACCTTTGTGTGATTCAATGGCAGCATGCAGCGCAGAATTCGAGACCTGTACAAGCGCTGAATAAACGAGGGATACAACTCTATGGACCAAAACGCAAGGAATAAATTTATCACATAATTTATTTTTTTGTTCTGTAGTAATATTTATCTGTCCATTGAGAGTTCTTTACTCATACGGTTTTTCTTATAGTAATTTGCTCTTGGTAGTGGTTATGTAATCATATATAATAGAGAGCCATATATGCATATTTAATTATTTCCTCATTGCTTATTTTCTCCCACGAGACTTTAATAGTGTACATAATACTAAATTCAATTGATGTCTGAATGGATTTACAATGCAGTTCAATGAACATCAACATAACACCAAGTGAAATTTAATATTATGCTCAAATTTATTGTATGACAGTTTATTACATAAATGATAAACTGAAAACTCAGGTAATAGTAAAACACTCATTGAAGGATAATATGAAAAGAGAATGAAGTATTAACGAATTTATCCATCCTCTTTTATCTTATATTGTAGTTCATCTAGCCTCTAATTGCTTTTACATTCGGGTTTTTATCTAACTTTTTATTTAGTTGGTCTCGAATTTGGCTGAGTTAGTCTCGACCGAATTCAAATGAGTTGATTTTGACTGAATTCGGCTTCGACCGAAATTTGATCAAATTCGATTGAATCGATCCTGATCAATATCTGATCAAATTTGGCTGAGTTAGATGAGTGTGTTAACCAAATAAGTCAAAGTAACAAGTACTAAATTTCTACACGCGATAGACAAGTCATAATGAGTTGAGTCATTTGGCTAAATGTTTTCTTTTCTTTAATCACTTATTGATCATTTGATATGATACATTTATTTGGTCATTTGAATATGAGATTTGATTAAATGAACAACAACATTAAAGAATTATTTCTTGATAATTACACTCCGAAAGAAGAATTTTTTAAATTAAAGGTTCATCTAAGTCATATGAATATTTGGAAACAATTTGTTTGACTTAAGACCAACTTGTTGATTGATTGTAATTAAAAATATTATTTCTCTAATGGTACAATTGCAGAATCATATTATACATAGTTTTTTAACAAGGCAAATGTGAAAGTTGAATAAAGTACATAATGCAAATCAAGCTTGTGCTCAATCAAAAAAGGAAATAAGATATCACAAAGAGCATTAGTGATTCAAAATTAAAGTCTTGGAGAATGACACTGAAGAATAACATTGAATAATCAAATTGAAGAATTGATCAAGTCATTCCTTAATGAAAAAAATCATGAAGATTACGATGAAGCAATGCAATACGAATTCTCGACGGCTAGCAACTCAACATCTATATAAAGGATGCAAAGTTGTACGAGAATTCTCTATGAGAAGCTCTAAAAGGGCATAGAACAATATGCTAGAATACCAAAGTGCTAAAGATGTGAAATTTTCATATTTATAGTGAATTGTGAAATTTGGGTTGAGCACACATTGTAATATGCTTCACAAAGTGAAGTTGTAACATGTGATATGAATTATACTCTCTTACTTTGTGAGTGTTTCTTGTAATTTTCATTTGAAAGTTCTTGATCTTAGGGAAGTCAAGGATGTAATACTTGAAGATGTTTGTACTTGGTGTAGGCTAGAGAGGTTTGTACTTGGAGTACACTAGAGAGGTTTGTACTCATGAAGTGAACTAGTATAAATCCTTTATGTGCTTTTCTCTTTCTACAAATTATTTATTTGTACAAAGTTTGCATAAATACTTATGTAGCATATTCTGTAATATATCATTAGTAGTATAATTACCTATAAAAAATTAATCAAGATCAAATTAATTGTTAGTCATATATTAATCATTTATGTATATAGAAATAACATGATTGTTTTTCATTAACATCATTTTTACTTTATAATCAAACTTTTTATTTATGTTTTATTATCTAAAAAATAATTTGTACTTTATGACTTGATATTATAAAGCAATAAATAAATAATTAGAGCAACGAAAAAAATTGAGAACGTTGACTAGCAATGTTATGGTCAATGACTTTAATTTGTCTATTGTCACTTTCATCTAATCAGAATGTCTTGTGATATCATCTGATCAATAGTTCAAGAGTGTAATTTAGCTGCATGAACATATGTTAGACTAAAATGATTATTGACCAAATAAATCATTGTATTGTCCGTCCAATGTATGATAGTGTTTGTTTAACTACTTTAGCCGCTTGAGTATTATGATTCATAGTTGTCTCCTCTAGTAAGTTGAATTTTAACTCGTATGATTAGAACGATTAGGCTTCAACTACAACAACTATATAATACTTACGAATTTGAATTCACCCTTATATCGTCTCATCGATGTATTTCAACACTATATATACCGTAATCCAACATTATCAATATTTTATTTAAGTTTAAAACTAAAGTATGTGCTTAGTTAAAAATTGGTAGAATTACAAAAAAGGTAATGATACAAAATTACCTAATAATTAGTTTTCAAATGTAAGTACTCTTTTCTATTGAATGCAATGTTCTAAATTTACAAGCAGTAGAGAAGTGTGGTCTTGTTTATATAATTTTTGTTCCTGTAGAAAACAAATAAGATGAGTTAGGCACAAGTGTCACCTTACCATGTAGTCCATTATCTCTTCAGTTGGTTTCTCCCCGGTTGATACATGTCAGCTTGAACCTAGGAGGGGTTACCTGCAGAAGAGTCTCCGAAGCTCAAGTAAGTCAAAGCTCTCAGAAAGTCAAATCAGTGATTAATGAATGCGTACCTTTAATTACTGGGGTCCACGCGTATTTATAGAGTATTAATGATGTTTGGTTGTCCCGTGGGCCGGGCCTTGACTTGAGTTCTATCTTGGGCTGTGAGTGGGCCTAGACCCTAATCCAGGCCCTTAAGGCCTATTGAACGCGGGGGCTTCCATTTTACTAAGTCTTCAAGAGCGGTCTGATCCGTTTACTTCTTGACTTGTTAGATATCGTCCTTGGCCGCACACTGTCCTTGGCCGCACACATCGTTTGGGATCCTGGACTATAAATATAGGTTTGAAAACGGGTGAGGGGTTACTTGGTTCATTTGCGAGAGTTCTGAATTCAGAGATCTTGTGCGCATCATATTGTCCGACTAGTTCCCAAACTCAGCCGACATCTTCCCGTAAAAATGAAAACAGGTATGTCTAGTAGCGATAGTATGTCTACGTCTAGTAGTAGTGAGAGTACCGAGTCAGATAGAAGTAAGGGTAGAAAATTTGACGAAGAGGGTACGAGTTCTGGGGTCGTTACAAGTGGGATTCCAATGGAGACTGTGAGGGAGGTTCAAGAGAATCCCCCCGAAGAGTTGGCGGAAAGCAATTGGCCGGCGAAAGGTGGCTATGGGTGGGTGGCTGCTGACGTTCGTAACCAATCATCTTTGTTCAGGTGGTCCCGTCTACTGAACTCTTGGTTAAACTGCATACCTGTCATCTCCAAGGGTGTTAGTGGGGACATTGTTTCTCTAGAGAGGGTTAGTGCTATCGACCGGGTATGCCATGGGCAGGAGGGGGCTACTAAGAAGTTTTTCTACATGTATATGTGCCACTTTTCTCAACTTCATGTGTGATTGTCGTTAGACGGTTTCACTATAGGCGTATTGCGAGCATTGAATGTGGCACCTACACAGCTACATCCGAATAGTTGGGCCTACTTGCAGGCCTTCCGCATCTTGTGCCAGTCCTTATACTTGGAGCCCACTCCTTATGCTTTTTTGTATTTTTACGACACTAGACCCCAGCGGCCGGCTACTTGGCTATCTTTGATAAGTCGCCCCAGCATCAGCAGACTGGATGCATTCTCCTAGTCTTTCAAGCATTTCAAGGATGGGTACTTCAAGGTTGTCGTTAAAGAAGGAGGAAAAGCTCATTTTTTGAACGCAGATGGAAGCACCAAATTCCCTTTTAGTTGGACAAGCAATCCTTCTCGATATAAGGACATGGGGGTGGATGAGTTGTCGGCTGGTGATAAGGAGGTTGTGGAGATCTTGTTGAAGCTTGTTGATAAGTTGCCCACTAAGAGCTTAGTTAGAGTATATAATTCGGTGCACCCGATAATAGATACTGAAGGTATCTGTTTATTACTTAAACTGTGTTAATAATTCTAAGTTGTTTTGATCCGAGTTGTAATGTATTATTGTAGGGCATATGGCGCAGTCTGGAAAGAAGAACTTAGCGCTTTTTCAAACGCTGAGGAAGGAGATGGCTGCTAAGGCCAAGGCGGCTGGGAAGACTGATGTTCTCAACTTGCAAGCATTTGTGGTGGAGGTGCATGTGCACGACGGGACTAAGAGGAAGGCTGAGTTACCGCCTCGACCCAGGAAGGGAAAAGATATGAAGAAGGTAAGGGCGGCCCCGCTCGGAACGGGGTCGGTTAGTGGGGCAGGATCGGCCAGTGGCGAGAAAGGGCCGAAATTTGGGTTGATCGAGTTGCCAAAAATATCTGTGAGGAAGGAAATTTCAATTACCCTCCCAGATACCATTGTGAATTCTATTGACGGCATGGATGCGGACCACCTTGTGAGGACAATGGTGGAGTTTGGGAGCAAGGCTTTAGTTTTGAGCCGGCGCGTGGGGTCCTTTTATAAGAGGGAAGTGAAATAGGGGGGCCGGGAAAAGGTGGAGGAGTTGCAGGGGAAGGTGGATAAGCTGGAGGAGGAAAAGGCTGCGTCGGAGAAGGCAAAAGAAAGTTGGGATGCGGAGAGAAAGAGGTTGGCGACATGGAGGGTTCTTTGCTTGGATTCTGAGGAGAAGTTGAATAAAAGGATATGGGAATTGGAAGAGGACTATGAGAACTTGAAGGATAAGTATGATGGAGCTGTGGGCGAGCTCGATGATCTGAAGACTAGCATTATACAGGAACACATCAATGGTTTTGAAAAAGGGTTGCGTCAAGCGGCATTTTTCCACAAGGAGGTGGATGTTACGGACGTCAAGTTTGATGTCAACAAGGATGTTGTCGATGGGAGGCTTGTGAATGAGGATGATGGTAGTGCTGGTGAGGAAGCGGATGTGAGGGTGGAAGAGAAAGTGGTTGAAGAGGTTATCGAGGCGGTTGATGCTGGGGAAGTGGGGGCTGACGCGGCAGAATAGGACTTTAACTTTTATTGTTATGAACATATTTGAGCCTATGTCTGTAATAACTGGTACATTGTGTTACGTAGGTATACTTTGCGTTTATGTTTAATGCGGTTAACGTTCTGTGTTATTGTGTATGCCGAGTTGTGATAATATGTGGCGCATGTGCGTCGCGATAAGTTATATGTTAAGGGTGTTCGACACAGGCCGCTTACTTGGGGTAAGGGTGAGGAACTTAATCGAATTAATCATAATATAGGGGTGTTCGACCCAGGCTCCTTACTTGGGGTAAGGGTGGGGAACTTAAACGAATTAATCATAATATAGGGGTGTTCGACCCAGGCCGCTTACTTGGGGTAAGGGTGGGAAACTTAAACGAATTAATCATAATATAGGGGTGTTCGACCCAGGCTGCTTACTTGGGGTAAGGGTGGGGAACTTAAACAAATTAATCATAATATAGGGGTGTTCGACCCAGGCCGCTTACTTGGGGTAAGGGTGGGGAACTTAAACAAATTAATCATAATATAGGGGTGTTCGACCCAGGCCGCTTACTTGGGGTAAGGGTGGGGAATTTAAACGAATTAATCATAATATAGGGGTGTTCGACCCAGGCCGCTTACTTGGGATAAGGGTGGGGAACTTAAACGAATTAATCATAATATAGGGGTGTTCGACCCAGGCCGCTTACTTGGGGTAAGGGTGGGGAACTTAAACGAATTAATCATAATATAGGGGTGTTCGACCTAGACTGCTTACTTGGGGTAAGGGTGGGAAACTTAAACGAATTAATCATAATATAGGGGTGTTTGACCCAGGCCACTTACTTGGGGTAAAAGTGGGGAACTTAAACGAATTAATCATAATATAGGGGTGTTCGACCCAGACCGCTTACTTGGGGTAAGGGTGAGGAACTTAAACGAATGTGAAAGAAAACACACGAGAAAGTCGTATGGTTGGGAACCCTTCTTTTTATTTATTGAATAGGGGTGCCTCGTTAAAACCTCCCTGGCCAAAACCCTTCTTAGGGAAAAAAGACCAAGTGAGGAAAAAGAGTACACCCGGGGCTACAAGTATTGGTTCAATTACAATATACATTCAACTGAAATAGAATTTGAGGTGAGATACATTCCAAGTGTTGAGAATCTCTTCCCTAGATAAGTGTTCCAGGCGATAAGCTCCTCCTCCTGCATCTTTGCGTATGCGGTACGGGCCGTCCCAATTGGCGGAGAACTTGCCATCCTTCTTTCTAGCATTGCTGGCCATTCTCCATACTAGGTCCTCGGTGACGAACAATCGTGGACATAGATTTGCATTATATTTCCTGGCAGCTCGTTGTTTGGCAGCTAAGTTGCGTATCTGGGCTTTTTCTCTGAGTTCGGGTAGAAGGTCGAGATGCAAGGCCATGTTTTGGTGATTGTGGTTTGGGTCGTATAGTTCTCGGCACAGAGATGGCTCGCCAATTTCTACCGGTATCATGGCGTCTGCGTCGTAGACTAGACTGAATGGGGATTCGTTTGTTGACGATTGAGGGGTGCATCTGTAGGCCCATAGTACTTCTATTAATTCTTTGGGCCATCGGCCCTTGGCGGTATCCAATCTCTTGCACAGCTCCACGAGGATAACTTTATTCGCCGCCTCTGCTTGTCCATTGGTTTGTGGGTGTTCTACAGAGCTTGTAATGTGTTTGATGCCTAGGCTAGTGTAGAATTTGGCTAACTCCTTGTCAATAAATTGTCGGCCATTGTTTGTGATGATGGTATGTGGTACGCCATATCTGCATATAATTTCCTTCCACACAAATTGTTGAACTTGCTGGGCCGTGATGGTGGTTAGCGGCTTGGCTTCTATCCATTTAGTGAAATAATCGACGGCTACAATTAGGAATTTTACCTGCCCTTTGCCAGGTGAAAAGGGGCCGAGAATGTCCATTCCCCACTTAGCGAATGGCCGTGGGGATAGTATGTGGTGTAGTTGTTCTTATTTCTGGTGAATAAGGTTGCCATGTTTCTGACATGATTTGCATTTCCAGACATGATCCTGATAGTCTGCTTTTATAGTCAGCCAGAAATATCCGGCTCTAAGAACTCTAGTAGCCATGGTACGTGCGCCGGAATGGTAACCACAAATACCTTCGTGTAGCTCTTTGATAATATATTGGGCTTGCTCTGCAGTGACGCATTTAAGGAGGGGTTGGCCATATCCGCGTTTGTAGAGGTCATCGCCTATCATGGTGTACCTGGTGGCCTTGGCCAGCCAAGTTTTGTCTGCGTCTAGGGGGGGTTGCCGGTTTTGAGGTATTGGATGTAGGGGGTGGTCCAGTTATGGCTTTGGGAGGGGGTGACGTTGTTAGCTGGGGTGTGGGTTAAATTTTGACAAGTGTGTGTGATGGAAGGTGTGGATAGTGTTTGCTGTAGTAAGGATCGGTGACGGTTTTTTAGCTTGGTGCTGGCCAATTTGGAAAGGATATCGGCCCTGACGTTGTCGGTTCTTGGGATGTGTTCGACGCGAACTTGTTCGAAGGCAGATTGAATGACTGCACGGACCAGATGGTAATACTATAGAAGGATGGGGTCTTTGATCTGGAACTCGTCGTTTAGATGACCTACAGTAAGTTTGGAGTCGATTTTGCACGTTAATCTCTTGACGCCTACTTCGCGGGCTAGGGAAAGCCCGTCGAGGATGGCTTCGTATTCGGCTTGGTTATTTGACGTTTTGAAAGCAAAGTGAAGGGATTTTTCAATGAGAATGTCGTTGGGGCCTTCTAAGACGATGCCGGCGCCGGCACCCCTTGGATTTGAGGAACCATCTACATGAAGCGTCCACTGGTCCTCTATAGGTGTTTGTTGTAGGTCGTTGACGAAGTCTAAGAGACACTGGGCTTTGATGGGGCCGTGGGGTTCACAGCAGATCTTGAATTCTGATAGTTCCACGGCCCATGATGACATGCGTCCGGCCAGATCTGGTTTTTGTAATATTATTTGAATTGGGTAGTTGGTCTTAACGGTTATGGTGTGGTTTTGGAAATATGGGCGTAGGCGGCGTGCCGCGTGGACCAAAGATAGGGCCAACTTTTCTACCATTTGATATCTGGTTTCAGGATCTTGCAACGTTCTGCTCACAAAATATACAGGATGCTGTGTGCCTTCTATTTCTTGGATAAGCGCGGCGCTGACGGTATAGGTGGTGGCTGTGATGTATACAAGCAAGGGTTGATGGGTGTCCAGCTTGTGGAGGATAGGTGGGGAGGTTAAGGTTGTTTTTAGTTTTTGGAATATTTGTTCACAATCATCAGTCCACGTGAACCGGATGGATTTTTTTAGGAGTTGGATTATGGGTTGGGTTTGTTCAGCTAGTTTGGGTAGGAAACGGGAAATGGCTGTGAGACGGCCAATGAGACGTTGGACCTCCTTAATGGTAGTGGGGCTGCGCATTTCGATGATAGCCTTGCATTTTTCAAGGTTGGCCTCTATTCCACGTTGGGTTAACATAAAACCAAGGAACTTACCCCGGTCAACGCCGAATACACATTTGTCGGGGTTGAGCCGAAGGTTGTATTGGCGTAGTGCGGAGAAAACTGCTGATAGGTCTTCAGCATGTTGGTGATGACTTGGAGACTTGACAACCATATCGTTGACGTATACTTTGACGCAGTGTCCCATTAGGTGGCTGAACACCTTGTCCATTAGCCGTTGGTAAGTTGCTCCGGCGTTTTTGAGGCCAAAGGGCATGACCCTATAGAAGTAGTTGGCATCGTCCATGATGAAGGCGGTTTTGTGCATATCTGATGCGGCCATGGGGATTTGGTTATATCCTGAATATGCATCCAAAAAGCTAAGCACCTTGTTCCCTGCCCCGCCGTCCACGAGTCGGTCAATGTTGGGTAAGGGGTAAGCATCATGGGGGCAAGCCTTGTTCAAGTCTGTGTAGTCTACGCACATCCGCCATTTGCCATTGGCTTTCTTTACCAAGACAATGTTAGAAAGTCAAGTGGTGTACTGAGCTTCTTCTATAAACCCTGCGCTCAGTAGCTTGTCGGCTTCAACCTTGGCTGCTTGCCGACGTTCTTCGCCAAGCTTGCATTTTTTCTGGGATACGTAGCGAGCTTCTTTATATATGGATAATTTGTGGGATGCCACCTGGGGGTCCACTCCAGGGAGGTCGGCGGCCGACCAGGCGAAAAGATCGGTGTTGTTGATAAGGATGGGTGTGATGGTGGCACGCTCGTCAGAGTTTAAACCGGTGCCGAGGTTAATAGAGTGACCATTGGGAAGCTCTAGAGGAGAGGTGTCCTCAACTGATTCAAGGCGAACATCTCGGCCTATTCTGGGGTCAAGATCTTCGCTGGATAGGGCTATGCTGGAGCCGGGGGGTCTCTCGATATGGTTGGTTTGTTGGATTGGGAGTTGTGGTCGCAAGCTGGCCATGTAACATTCTCGTGCCAAGCGCTGGTCGTAATGGATGGTAAGGATATCGCCGGACGGGGCAGGGAACTTCATGGCTATGTGAAGGGTGGAAACGACGGCGCCAAGGGTATTGAGGGAAGGACGGCCCAGGAGGATGTTATAGGATGTTGGCGCGTCGACGATGAGGAAGCGGATTGGGATGGTTTTAGTTTGGGTCCCCTTTCGAAAGACGATGTGGAGGTCAATGTAGCCCCGGGTGGATACCTGTTCACCGAAAAAGCCATATATTGGCTCGTCATATGGGACCATGGCGGTGTCAGGAAGTTGAAGTTTTTGGTAGGTGGTCCAGTAGAGGATATCAACAGAGCTGCCCTGATCAACTAGGACTTTCTTGACAGCGTAATTTTCGATTTCAACAATGATGACCACGGGGTCGTCTTGTTGGTGGTCGAGGCCGTGAAAGTCATCATCTGTGAAGACGGTAGGAGGCATACGGCGTCTGTGGTGGGAATGGGTGATATGGTTAATGGATTGTATATGGCGGAGGTGTCTTTTTCTGGCAAAAGAGGTGGAGCCTCCGCTTGTGAAGCCACCAGAGATGGTGTTAATGGTGCCACGTAAGGGAGGGTCGACAGGGGTGATGTCGGTGCGGGCCGGCTCTGGTTCTTGACTGGTGGGTTGGGTGGGGTGTCTATCATGACGAGCGTCATGTGGAGGACGTCTGTGATCGGATCGGGGGGTGGCGGGTTCGAGAGGAGGAGGAGTGGTCGTCTCTTCGGATGAAGCGGCGAAAGTGGCCAGCACTGACCAGTTCTTCTATTTTATCCTGGAGTGTTTTGCATTCTTCTGTAGTGTGGCCATGGTTGCGGTGATAACGGCAATATTTGGTCATATCGGCATTGGGAGGTGTGGTTGTCTTGCGTGGTGGAGGGATTAGATCGGCTTGTAGGGCTTCGTCGAGGATGCGAGAGCGGGCTACGGTAAGAGGGGCATATCTGGTGAAGCGAGGTTGGCGGGGTTCGCATGGGCGGGTATCAGGACGTGGGTTAGGTTGTGGGGTAGGGTTGGCGGTGGTGGCTGCATAGTCGTTGCAAAATTTGGTGTTTGTATTTCCTCCATGCGAACATAGTCGGCTACACGTAACTTGAGTTCGTGCATAGAGGCAGGTGGGTGGAGATAAACGTTGTTGGCAATGGGGCCGGGTTGTAAGGTAGGGGCCGGGTTGTAAGGTAAGGGCCATGCACTAGAGGATCATTTCCTGATTTAGGTGTGGTGTACGAAGGGCTGCCTTGCTGAAGCGATCTATGAATGCTCTGAGTGGTTCGTTTTGTTCTTGTCGGATGCCTAGGAGGGATATAGTGGTAGTTTGGTGTGGGCGGCTGCCAGCGAAATGGGTAGAGAACATGTGGGAGAGGACGTCGAAGCTGTCGATGGAGTAAGGTGAAAGGGTTGTGAACCATTCTAGGGCAGGGCCCTTGAGGGTAGTGAGGAAAGCTTTGCAAAAGACTGCGTCTTGGGATGTGTATAGGGCGACATGGGTGATGTAGACCTTAAGGTGTTCGTCAGGGTCGGTTTCGCCAGTATAGCGATCCAGGGTGAAAGGTTCCCACTGGGCTGGAAGGGGGGTGTTGGCGATAAAATCAGTGAAGGGGGGTGTTGGCAATAAAGTCAGTGAAGGGGTGATGTCCCCTGGGCTGGTGGGGGGAGCAGGTGAGGTGGGATGGGATGGTTGATCATAGTGGGGAAGGTGGAGGTTAGGTTGTGAGGGGGGATGTGGGTTGTCGGAAGATATTGTGGGTTGTAGGGTGGAATATGTGTGGTGTGTAGGGTGGTGGGTATGTTGTAGGGGATTTGGGTGGTAGGGAGGGTAGCGGCGGGGGTTGGGGGTGCGGTAAGCCCCGGTTGGGTAGATGGGAAGTGAGGGGGATGGGTGACGGGGATGGGTGTTTGTTGAGTGGTGGTGAAGGTGTGAGGGGTGGGGTTGTACTCACTTTCTTCCTCTATGGGCTGGAAGGCCGGAGACTTCGCAGCTTCAGAAGTTTCTTTGGCTTTTCCCTTCAGATTGGGATCAACTTCGATCCTTCGCCTCAAGCGAGAGTTCTCTTGCCTCAATGCCTCCATTTCGTCAGCGCTGTGTTTCTTCAAATCTGCGAGTTCTTGTTGCATCTTTGCTTGACCGTCTGGGATGGCGGCCAGATCAGGGGTGATGCCAGGAGGTCCAGAGGGACCAACATCCGCTTGCTTGTTCACTCCAGCTTTGCTACGGGTGAAAACCATCTTCAGAGAAAAACGGGTACTAAAGGTGTTCGTCTCGTGCCCCACGGTGGGCGCCAATTGTTCCTGCAGAGAACAAATAAGATGAGTTAGGCACAAGTGTCACCTTACCATGTAGT
>Ga0214544_1008050_pt1 | contig 17953 bp, 9 predicted proteins | sample CNSS3metaG_FD_160074 | JGI IMG/M metagenome (GOLD analysis project Ga0214544, IMG submission 160074) | Root nodule microbial communities from cowpea collected in UCLA plant growth center, Los Angeles, California, USA - CNSS3 | ecosystem: Host-associated > Plants > Roots > Nodule | place: USA... | reverse complement strand
AAAAAAAAAAACAAAAAAAGAAGAAAAGTTCGCTAGACTAACAACTTTAAAGGACAGTCTAGGCAAAAATAAGGCAAAAAAAAGTGAAAAAAAAGAACAAAATAATGGACATCTTGTTACATGAACTAAATTATTTTCCTTTGAATTAAAGTTTTTGTTGGAGAAAAACAACCATGATTTGAAATGATGTGTGGTCATGTTTCTTTATAAAAAAAATAAAAACAAAATAAAAGTAATTATCCTTTGCTACCCAATTTGAGCCTTCCAAAAAATTTCTTTCAAATTACCCCAAAACAAGGATCATCCTTCCACTGATGGTTGACATAATATTTGCATTTGTTTCATCTGACTGGTAGTTCACCAATACAAAAATATCAAAATAAAAAGAAAAAATAAAAAGAAAGAAATGATATGGTTATATAGAGCAAAAAAAACAAAATTTTGAAGAATGAGAATAAAAGGTCAAAATATAGAAAAAAAAGGTGAACAAGAAGAAGTTAAACAAATTTTGAATGAAACACTATTCAAAGATCCTTGTAGAAACGATCCTCACATCACTTGTTTGGGCCTTTACTATCATTTACTTCCATACCACTAGCCTTGGCCACAATACAAGCCTAATAAAGTCCACATAGATCAAAGATTGGTTGTCATCTTTCGAAGGTTTAAATTTAGAGGAAAGTTTTGATTTGCTAACAGGTTTGTTCTAAAAAAAAGATAAAAAAAAAAGATTGAAAAAGTGTGTTTAGAGATTTGCTTTTAAACACTTGGGTAGATTATTCTTGGGTGACATATTTTCAAAGCTTAAGTAAGACAATTAAGCTAAATTTGGGTTGTCCTCTTTCAATTCATTCTTCATGAAATTCCATTTTTGCTCATATAGTATCCTCCGCTCTAAGCCTAAACCTTGACCAACCTTAACATAGTCTATCTTTATCAATCCCAAACCCAAACTGGGGCCGTCCCTTTGTTTGTGATTCTGAATTAGGGCATTTATTTACATTAAAGACTCTGATCACATTAGGGGCAACTTGTGAAGACCCCGTCATTTTCTTAATCTCCTCATTTGGGAAAAGTCTAACATGCTTTTGCACCCTAAGACCATCCCAAGCTCTCACACTAAGGGCAAATTCTTGAAGTACCCATCTTTTCCTTCACACCATCCAAAACTAGGGAAAGCCCAAACATATTTTGTGCCCTGAGACCAATTCAAATTGGGGCAACTCCCTAGTTAATCTTCATCACCTCATCCAAGCCTTTCCAAGCCCTTGGCAATTTCATGCATGTCATTCAAATAGTGTTTCAAAAGAAATGATTAAAAAAATGTTTGTTAGTAAATTGATTAGACCAAAGAAATGATTTAAAAAAAAGTAAAAAAAAAATATCAAAGTAGAATAATTCCATGAATTGAAAATAACAATGAAATGGGGAACAATTCGAATGTTTTTTTAAAAAAAATGCAAAAGAAAATTCATACATAAGGTAATTCATACATCATACCAAGCCAATGCATATATGAGTCATTCATCTTTTTGAATAAATTAGTTTACATCTTTCCAATCAAAACCCTCTTCACTCATATGAATGGTTATTAAATGCTTGCGTTTTAGAAGGAAGAAAATTAAAAAAAATACACAATTTGGTTTCTATGATGTTTCTCAAATTTTGGTCCTTTTCATTTATATGAATGACCAATATACCCTAAGCCTAATTTCCATTGGCCCCTAAGTCCAATTCCCACACTAGTTCCTAACCCTAGATTTCACACTAACCTCAAGCCCAGTTTCCATACTGGCCCCCCAAGCCCAATTTCCACTAGCCCCTAAGTCCAATTCCCACACTAGTTTTTAAGCCTAGATTTCACACTAACCTCAAGCCCAGTTTCCACATTAGCCCCTAAATCTAGTTTTTTCTGGCCTCAAAGTTTTTTTTTCTAGCCTCTAAGCCTAGTTTTCTTTGCTCTCAAATTAAAAAAAAGGAAAATGAAAGAAAGCAAATTCCACCCATGCATCCACGCATGCATGTATGCATCATCATATAGGTTGAAAAAGAAAATCATAACATGTCATGCATCATCAAATCATCCATCACACTCCACAAAATCATTGAAAATCATTTCAAAAAAAGTCAACAATGCTAGTTTTTTGTTTAAGTCTCAAAAACGTTAGACATTCACTTGGTGTTTGTCGTCAATTCAAAAGCAAAATTTAGGTTCTCCTTGTATACATCAAGACCCTCTGCAAGGCAATGGTCATTGATTCCTTTGTCACATTGAGGCCCTCTGTGAGGCAATGGTCATCGATCTCCTTACATCAAGACCCTCTGCGAGGTAATGGTCATCAATCTCTTCACATCGAGGCCCTTTACGAGGCAATGCTCATCGATCTCTTTACATCAAGACCCTCTGCAAAGCAATGGTCATTGATTTCTTATGTCACATCAAGGCCCTCTGCGAGGCAATGGTTATCGATCTCCTTACATCAAGACCCTCTTCGAGGCAATGGTCATTGATTTCTTATGTCACATCAAGGCCCTCTATGAGGCAATGGTCATCGATCTCTTTACATCAAGACCATCTGTGAGGCAATGATCATTGATTTCTTTGTCAGATCGTGACCCTCTACGCGATAATGGTCACTAAATCTTTTACATATAAACCCTCTCCTCGGGATTGGTCTAATCTTTTCTCAAAATGTCAAAAAAAGAAAAATTTTGGATCGGAACCCTCTACATGGTAATGTTTGCCGAATCCTTTCGATCTAGACCCTCTCCTCGGCATTGGTCTAAAAAAAAAACAACAAAAAGAATTAGTGTCTCAAATCGAGACCCTCTACTTGGTATGGTCAAGTTTGTCTTCAAATTTATCTTCTTTTGAAACTCGAACGAAATGAGTGTTTTTATCTTTACTTATCTTTTATTACCATAAAATATGAAAAAGTCAAATTTTCATATTATCTAATAAAATCTAAGTAAAGAAGGGCAGCTGTCAACACCCAATTTTGTCCAGGTGAATAAATTTATTTTCAAAAAATAAAAATAAAGGTAGAAAATAAGGCGAAACAAAATTTTCTTTAAATATTTTCAAACTTTAATTTTAGAAAAAAAAGAAAAAAAAAGAGAGAGAAAAAAAGAAGAAAAAAATTAGGAAGAGCCCAATTTGTTATTAATTTTCATGAGCCCAATAACTCAAATATTTTCTACCTTTCTTCCTGATAGAGAAATTAATTATATAATAATGATTAGAAGCAATATCTCTTCAAATGGTAAGAATCAATATTATTAATTGGGATTACTTTTGTGCTCTGATTTGTTATTGATGATGATTGATGATGATTGATTTTGTGCTCTGATTTGCTGTGATTTGATACTCATAATTTGCTACTATCATGACTAATTCCTTCCTTATATTGTTCATTATAATTAAGGCTGAGATTACATTGATATTGCAAGGTGTGAGTATAAATACGCACTTTGTCGAGACCGAAAAAAAGATTCTTGACACTTCTCTAATTCTTTCCCCTCATCACTCTCACATACACCCTTCCTCTTTCATCACTCTTAAAAAAAAAACATATTGCAGGAGGTAGGAAAAATATAAAGATAATTATAATGCAGGGAACAAAAGATTGATAAAGAAGAGGAGGAACTAGAAAGTTTAAGAGGTATGTCGTGCCAAATTTTTTCATTTATTCATTCCCAAATTTTCACTATATTTTGTTTTAATATTATACGTTTTTTCACCTACTTTTGGATTTTGTTTTGTCTTATTCTAAAAATCGTAACAAAAAATAGTTTTTCTCATTTCTAGTGTTTGTCTAACACCAATTTTAAAATAATTCCAAATAGTAAAAATTTAAATAAAAACCTTTTCAAAATTATAAAAAAATCAAATCAAAAAGGTTTTCAAATAGTTTTTCAAAAAGAACTACGTAACCCTGATTCCCCATTCACATGGAGATACATAGGAGCGATGATTAATCCTCGTCGGGCCCAACAAATCCAAAAAATAGTTTTGTTATTTTTTGTACATTCTTTTATTAATATTTTTGGGGAAAATTAAATATTTTGAAAAAACCACATAACTTTTGCACATTTAAGTAAAGGTACCGTCTTAGGACGGACGTTGTGGGGTGCTAATACCTTCCCCACACGTAACCGACTCCCAGACCCAAAATCTGGTTTTTCGCAGACCTTGTTCTTTTTTATGGTTTTCCATAGTTTTCTATAATAACTATGGTGGCGACTCCAAATTCTGTTTTTACAATTTTATTTTTTTGATTCGTCGTCCCTAAGTAATAACATTTTCAAATAAGGATAAAAAAAAATTAATTAATTCAAGTATACTATCACGTCACCAAAATAGTAGAGAACTTGTACAAAAATTTCATACCCAAAAGTCGAGAACATAATATATAAACTTAAGTTTTATTCATGAAATAATTAAAATTAAATTATTTCATTCACACAAAATCTTATATAACTGTGCCCACGATAGGTGAGATCACAATCATATAAAATTATATTACTCATGCTTAACCAAATATAATAATATTATATAATGCATGAAATAATTATATTTAATAGAAATATCTCGGCAATTTATACAGCAAAGTGACGTGATTTTCTGACCACATGATCACCATCATGCAATATAAACTCTTAGAAAATTGAAATCTCTTAGAAAATTGTGATATAAACTCTATCCTTTTAAAGTCAATGGAAAAAGCATTACAATAGATGTATCATTGATCATGCCCCAAAGAAAACTAACATAATTTTATTAATAACCTTCAGTTTAGGGATCACGTTAGTTTGGTTGATTAAACAATTACATTGGAAATTAACTCATTTTCCAAACCAATGTTCTCAACACTTCTAAGTTAATCCAATTAGTATCTGTCTCACAATTTTTTTTTTCAACCACTCAAAAGATATAATTATCTCATATATCTTACGGTATCTGCAAAGATACCAGAGAACAAAATTCTTATGGTCCAGATCATCACTCACTTCATGCTTAAGTAAAGAAAAATTTAATTAATACAATCCACTTGCATAATACTGACCCATAAATAGACATCATGATTCAGTAACAGTGGCAAGACACTGAAATTACAAATGAATTCATACATGCACATAGAACAATCCAAAACCATGTGCAATTTCGATAAACACCCAATTAATTAAACACAAAATGTGTAACAGAGAAGCAATTAATTCATTTAAAAGACAACTCCACAAAAAAACAACTGCGAGACCATTGTGTGCCGCTCGTCAGGGAAGAAAGAGTTGCGCGTAGGCCAACACGAGAACGATGCAGTCGCGACCTGATCGGGAAGACGAGCCACCGTCATAGCGAAAACAACCAAGTTGCCTCCCGCTGGCATCGAACCACCATGATCGCGAACTCTAGACGACGAAGCCACCACATAACTGGTGCGAGCTGCGAAACCAGGACGGCGCTCGCGAAGCACCCTCACCCTCACGAGAGAACGAGGATCGCCGCCTCCATTATCGACGACACCGGGAAAAGATTGGTTCGAAACTAGATTGGCCATGGAAAACCTCTAACGCGAGAAGAAGAAAATGAACCAGAGAAGAAATTGGTGATTTTAAAATTAGGGTTCCAAATAATTAATTGTTACCTTTTGTTAGGGTTTTTCCAAACAATTAGGAGTACAATAAAGTGGTACCTAATCTTTCAAATAAAATCAGTGGAAAATTAAAAATTGTTTACATGAGACGATACTGCTCTCTTCTTTGGTAGGAGGTTATGCTAGAACGTAGCTTACAAATGTGTTAATTACGTCATCTCATAAAACTGACTAATGAAATATCAATTTTATATCCTTACCTGCAGAGACTAGAGACCTCTCAACAAGTTTCTGAATACTTAAGTCCATCACAGACCGTTCATTGAACAATTCAACCCATCACGGATCGTTCATCAGAAACCCAATATGTATTATCCATAAATTAATAACAATTGTGCAATATAATTGATATTGACAAATAATATAATTTATTAATTAATTTTAATCCACATTAATAATAAAATAGAGAATAATAATTTTATATAAAATACAACACAGTGTCCTAAACTTGTGGCTTGGGCTAAAAGATGCATGCAAAGAGAGACTGTGTCCACTATTCTTCCTAATCAGAATGAACTTTACAATGCAGTTGTGGAAATGCAGAAGGAATACGAATCCAAATAGAGAAACTTCGTGTTATATACCTTTTTTTGAGTTTGTTTAGCTTGGTTTTGGGTGTCTTTAATTACATAAGATTGATAATGTTGAGAGATATATAAAGGGATTAAGATGAGGGCTATATGGATGTTGTTATATTTTGTTTTAAAGTTGTGCAATTATATTATCAATAAAATCTCATTTTATTAAGGAATCTAAGTTGTTGTTTTCTTTACTATCCAAAATCGAGTAAGAAAACTATATATAAAACCTCTTATCTACTCGTTGCATTTCTAATATCATCTTGTTGGTGGTGGCCTGCTCCTATACTTATTTGTCCTTCTTTCGTAAGTAATTTATCATAATTTATCAATGGATTTAACCGGTAAAAAGTTCATGAATAATAAAAGTTACAAGTTAATTTATTAAAAGAGTTAACTGCGGAGCAAGTTACCAACAAAAATATTTATTAATAATTTAAATTTAAAATTTATTAATAAAATTTGTTAATAAATTTATATTTGCTAAAAGATATATGTTTGTTGATAAAATTCCATAAATAATAATAAAAATTCCTATAGTGATAGAAAACTATACGTTGTGTCAGTTGCGCATCACAAACACAACTAATGTTGGTTAAACTCATCTTAAAATCAACACTACATATTAAACAATTATTATTTACATCGAAGAAACATACTCTAAAGTAATAAATTAATAAAATAAATTAAATTTCTCAAAACTGAACACTAGGAAGAATAAAGATTAAAATTTAAAAAAGATAGATCAAGCTGACATTCAACCAATAATATAAAAAGTTATTTATAGGGTTAAATATATTTTTGATTCCTTAACTTTTTGTGAAAATTGAAATTAATCCCTTATTATAACTTTGGTTCAATTTAGTTCCCAAATTTTAGAAATGAATAGATTTAGTTCTTTTAACAAAATTTTGTTAAGTTTCCTTAATGTTTCAAGTGCATTTCATGATAGCATTTGAGTTGTTTACACCGTTTATCATATTTTCGCTTCAATATTAATATTAGTTGGGAAACACATTTGAAATATCAAATAAACTTAACAAATTTGGTTAAAAGAACTAAATTCACGCATTTCTAAGGTTGGAGAACTAAATTGAACCAAAGTTTTGAGAGGGACTAATTTCAATTTTCACAAAAATTTAAGGGACAAAAACATAACCCAAATTAAAGCACGGGTTCACGTAATAAAAATTGAATCTGCCAAAATGTTTTGTTCAATTTCTCTCTTTCTTCTAGAACGCACAACACTTGAGTCCTTGCTTTCCAACTTCATCTTCAACCTCACGCATGCTGCCAACCATGACACTACTCACTCTCACTAACGGCGCCGATCACCACCATTACAAGGCTCTCTCAATCTCACGAAATCCCTAAAGCACAACAACCCTGTTGTTTCACATTTCCACCTTTGACCACCACTAACAACTCCATCACTATTAGAGTCATTGACCATCATCCACTACCAGTGCTACCTTTTTCCCTTGTACGAGGGTTATTGTTTTCTCCTCTCAAACGCATGACTAGAGACATCATCAATGGAAGACGTTACTGTCTTGCCGGAATGAAAGATTGCCATTCAAATGGGTGCTGCCACCACCATTACTATGTTTGTTGGTAACAACCTCTCATTCTCTTCTACTCCCCTAAACCCAATCATCTCTATTTAACTTTTAAATTGGTTGATTAATTATCTCATGCAAACCATTATGTCTAATTTTGTTCTTTTTCTAATAAGTTCATATAGTAATTATCGTACACAATCAATACAGAAACATAATAGTATAAGGAAGATAGAAATTGTGTACCTTGTTTATGTTTCAATTTTGTCTTTACTCTTATTGTAATCGATACTGATTTTGAATATCTTTGTTGTCTCCCTTTGATTTGCTTCTTGGATAATGATTCTAAATTGAATTGAATTATGGTATTGGAGATGAGTAATTATCACTAATGTGTGAATTATGGTGGATGAAGATGTAACTGTGTTCTGTGAATGAATTGTATAGATTGAGATCTTTTTCTCTTTGGATGTGAAAATGAGCGATGTTGGCCTTCAGGCGTGGTTATGGAAATGGTCTTTTTGAAATAAAAAAGAAACTAACAAGAAACTGTAATGTAATGGAAGTTTTTTTCTTTTCTATTTTTGTTTACTATTTTTTTAATATAAAAATAGTAAGAAATTGTCAAACCTCTTTACGTTAAAACCTTTTTTATTTATTTTTTAAGTTTAAACTTAATTAAAATAAAATAAATCTAATTTTTATTTTTAAATTAACACTGTTTTCAGTTTTTATTTTTTACTCCTATTTCTAAAAATTACTTAAACACCTTCTCTAATTTTTTTTAACAAAATTTAAAGAAACGTTTTTTTAATTAATTTTATCATTTTTTAAGACAATTTATTTTTACTCATTTTTAATTAACACTTCTTCTTTTTTATGTTTTGGAAACAATTTTATTTTTATTTACCCGGACGAAATTTGGTGTTGACAACTGTCTCTCTTTTCTTAGATTTTACTTTATAATATGAAAATTTGATATTTTCATTTTATTAGAGTAAAAGATAAGAAAAGACAGAAACCCTAATTTTGTGCGGGTTCTAAAAAAACTAAAGAAACAATGACAAACAAAATAGATACACCAATTCTATGAAGATAAGAAAATCAATAATCGTTCCATCGTAGAGGGCCTTCATGTAAACATAAAGAGATCAATGACCATTCCATCGAAGGAGGCGTTGATATGAAATAAAATCGATGACCATTGCCTCGTAGAGGGTCTTGATATAAACATAGGAAAATCATTGATCATTCCATTGGAGAGGCCCTTGATATAAAAGAGAATCGATAACCATTACCTCGTAAAGGGCCTAGATATGAACATAAGGGGATTCATGACCATTCCATTGGAGATGACCTTGATATAAACAAAAGGAGATCAATGAACATTCCATCAAATAGGGTCGTTAATATGAAAGAAAAAGAATATCAATGGTCATTTCATTAGAGAGGGCCCCGTTGATATAAATAAAAAGGAGATCAATGACTATTCCATCGGAGAGGGTCATTGATATAAACAAAAGGGAAATCGATGACCATTCCATCGGAGAGGGCCTTAATATGAATATGGATTTTGTTTTTGAAAGAAAATGAATGCATGATATCTTAACTGCATGTATAATATGAAAAGCGAATTTGTTTGTTTCTTTTCTCCTTATTATGAAATGCATGCGTACATGTTATGCATGAATCACCAAAGACCTTTGTGTTTTCATTTTTATTTTTCTCTTTTTTATTTCTTTTTCAGAGCTGAAGGTGTCAAAACCTTAATATGCTTAAATGTATGAATTTATGATGCAAAATTTCCATCAAAATCCACTAGAGCAGAATAAACTTTTTACAGCGCCCAATGTGCACCGGTTCATGCGCAAACGAGGCATATGAAGACGTAGTGACACTAATATAATTTTTTCGAACTTTTATGCATCGATTGTACATAGAACCGAGGCATAAACCGCCCCAAAATTTTTATTTTTTTCGTTGCTTTGATATTTTTAAACAGATGGCAGACTTTTATGCCTCGGGTCACATCTAACCGAGGTAGATAGATGTTTATGGCTCGGGTCTCTTATAACTGAGGCAAATAGATGTTTATGCCTCAGGTCTCGTATAACCAAGGCATATTTGATTGCTTTTCGAGTGGAATATGTCTCGGGTTGCATCTAATTGAGGCAGATAGATGTTTGTGCCTCGGTTTAAAATCAATCGCGCCACAGTTCATCTTCTTCGCGCGAACAACAACAATTTTTCTCTCTTCCATTTTCAAACGCAAGTTTCGTTGCAGAAACAAGTTTCACGCCCCTTCCTCTTCAACTTCTCGTGTCTTCCTCCTTAGTTTCTCGTCCAACTCCTTGATTCTTGCGAGCAACTTCACCTTCTCGCTCTCGCCGTCCTCCAATTTTGAAAACTCAGTGTTTTGCTTCTCTTCGACGTCTTTCAGACCGGAAACCTTGGACTGCACCAACTCCACGAGGTTCTTGTGTAGTGCCATGTTCTCGTTGACCTCGCGTTAGAGTTGGTCGATGCGACGCCATTTCTATGTCGCGTCAGATTTAAATTGAGGATAGAGTTGGGAGCAGAAGATGTACTCGATATGCCCGATGTGGTCCTTGGCGTCTTGAATTGAAGCGACGAGGATGGTGTTGAGACCGTCGGCATGGTTTGTGGTGCCGGTGTCGGTGAGAGGAAACTCTAACTTCGGAGAGGAAGCGTTGGGCACTCTGATTTGGGAGAAGGTTGAAGATGATAATGTGGCACACTATATGCCTCGGGTGTAAAACCGAAGCTAAAAGGTCAAAATAACCGCAATCAAATCCATCCCCAAACAAAACTAGGGCTTGGTGGCCAATGTAGAAACTGGGCTTGGTGGCCAACCAAAAGTAGGCTTGGGCCAGAAAAAATAGTGTTTGGGATAGACAAAACTAGGTTTTAAGAGTATATAGGTCATTCATATGAATGAAGAGGACCATCAATTTGAAAAATGTCATGGGTAACTTTTGTAATACTAATTTCTTCTGGAAAACCATTTGAACTAAGAAGCATGTTGCATGATTATGTTGACTCATTTTAGGATGATATGTTGACACATGTTATGATGATATGACATGTAAATGGTTATGCACTGTAGAATGCATGTTTATTATTTCAAACACAAGCATGTGGATCAAAACCCTGGTATGAACAAATGTATGATGAAAACCTTATAATGCCTTATCATTTTGACTCTTTTTTATGCATGTCAAAGTCAATTATTCTATTTGCAATCCTCAAACTCATTGTTATTTTCAATATTTCCTGAAAGTGAGGAATGTCACACATCATGAGGTGTAAGTTTAAAATTATTATATTTTTGACTTCCTCTTTCACAACATCAGTGCACAGGTGCTTGAATTCACAAGTAAGTGAAAGCTAGAAATGTTTGGAATGTGTTTGGAGGAGACTAGGATAGTCATGTGGGCATGTTGTTCCTCACACACTCCTCAAAGGAGATGTAATTTGTGAATGTCAGGGTAAAATCACAAAAGACACAAAAGCTACCCTTGTTTTTGCTTAGTGGGAAAAGGGTATGGGGAAATGGATCTATGAATGTCAAGGTGAAAGAGATTCATGTGAGACCAACAAAGTTGCCCTAGTTTCCTGGTATGGGTTTTATTCAGGAAAGGTAATGGATGTGGGAAGGATTGGCTAAATGGATTGCCCGAGTTGGGTTGATTTTCTTTCACTTACTTTGGCTAGTTAGCAGGGATTTCCCCTCTTCTTGAGACAATATTTTTTCCTGTCATTTTTCTCTTTTTTGTTTCATTCATTCATTTTTTACTTCTGCATTGGTAGCCATTTTATCTTAACACAAAATTAAGCTTTATAGAAATCAGAACAATCATTATTCAATCTATGTGGACTTCTTACTTGCCTTGTAACATGGTTATGGGCTAAAAGTTTTGAAAGAAAGGATATAAAGGCCCAAATAAATTTTTTGCCGGTTAACTTTGAGATAAAACTCTGTGACTATAACACAAGTCATTCCTTTTTTCTTTCTTTTGTTTTGAATTTTTTCTCATAGATTGTCCTCTTGGGTTTTCAATCTAGCAGATTTCTTTTTTTCTTTTTTGAAAATTGTTTCTTATTTATCTCGACGGATTCGGGTATCATCCAACTAGTGCAAGCAAAGATAAACATGCAAATCTTCCCTAATGTGAAAAATCATGTTTATTATACAAGTAAAACCAACAATGTTAGGGAAAATCCTTTTATTTTGAGACAGTTAAGGGTTGAGGCTTTCAAGCCACGCATGTACAAGTCTTTTCCAAAGAAAATGTCAAGTTGTTATTCTTCATTAAGCATTTGACCTCGAAAGATTTGAAACCCTCAATTTTAATATTCATTTTTTTAACTTTTTTGTATTTGAAAAACTTGAATTCGATGATTAGCAAGAAAAACAAGTGACTCATCATATACTTCTTTTGCCTTTACTTTTTGTGTTTTTTTTATTTGTCATTTCTTTCTGCGGAACCCTTTCAGGACTTGTTTTGGAAGAAATCTTGAATATCCCATACGCTTTGAAATTCATGAAGGATGACATGATGCAACTGATCAAAGTTTTCATAACAATGTGAAAGGCAATTCAACTATCTAACACAAAAATCATAAAATTTTCAATGTCTACAAAGCCATGGTGTTCTTTATGCATAGGTGTTTTGGTGTCTATGTAGAGGATTTTCTTCAAGTTTAAGTTATCTTTCTTCAAATGTCAGCAATCCTGAATCAATCAAGGATTGTACCTTGTGCTTCAAAGTTGTGCACGGTTTTGTTGAATGACCCGATGCTCCTCCATGGAAATCACATCTTGCATTTACATCATAATTTTTTGGGTAAGGAGGTCGTACAGGTCTAGTGGGACAAATATCTATGAGGTTGTCGCGGAGGAGATTTGGTAATAGCTTTATGTAGGTCATAGGGATACAAGTGAAATTGACAACTTTCATGCCTCGATTGTAATTTTTCCGCCTAATGTCCTCATTAGATTTCTCGGACTAAGACATTTGAGGATAGACAATAGGGTGTGGATTAGCTCTTTGTTCTCTTCTTATCCCACACCTAGAACCATACTCATTCAAATTTGCTAGCAAAATTGGATCAAGTGTAATTTTTTCGTTCCTTATGCCGACCTCAATCCTCTATCCCATTATAATCAAGTCTGCAAATTCGAGGAAACGCTACTCATCATGTGTTTATAAAAGGGACATTGCAAAGTGTTTATAAATATACCCATTATCTCTTTGTCATGCAAAGGTGGCTCTACTTGAGCAACAATCTTTCTCCATCTTAAAGCATACTCTTTGAACGTCTTTGACTTCTTTTTTCGCCATGTTTTGGAGTTGAAATCTGTCAGGCACACTATCACCATTATATTCATATTGCTTCATGAATATAGCCACCAGATCTTTCCAGGAACGAATTCGGGTTGGTTCCAAATGCATGTACCAATTAGAGCCATGCCAGTTAAGCTTTACTGGAAAAAGTGAATCAATAGTTTTTCATCATGAACGTAGCCATTCATTTTCTGCAATACATGGTTATATGATTCTTTGGACAAGTATTCCTTTGATACTTTTCAACCTCTGGAAATTTGAACTTCGGAGGTATCACCACATCTAGAACTAAGCACAGCTCTGCAGCATTACCAAACTTAAAGTTCCGTACACCCTCTATAACTCTCAACCTTTCCTCCAACATTTCCAATTTGTTTGTGGCATCGTCAACATTCAGAGGTGTAGTGACATGGGGTGAAGGTTTCACCTCAAGTTGCTTTTCCATTGACACATGTACCATATTTGGTTGAACAATTCCTTGGGTGCTTGTGAAAGTGGTTGTCCCAGGTTCATTCTCCTTTGTATCATGAGTTGCAACCATGTAGTTTGCAGCTTTTTTCTCTGAGTCAAATCAAATGGGTGGAGTGTAATTCGAAGGAAGATTGGATGGAGGAAATACTTGGGTTTCTAAACTCTTTGTTGATGTTCTTGAGTGGAAGTCTCTCCAGAGTTTTATAGTGCCTCTATGGCTTCCAAAATCTCACTTATTTGCTCCTTCAATTATTAAATATCTACCTTCATTGCTTCATAAGTTTCTCCCAAATTCTCCATGATCCTTTATCAACAAGTTCTTTAAGGTGTCACAATTTCTTAATTTTGTTAACATGAACTAATAAATGCATAAAATAAATCCACGTGATGCATGAGACCCACTATGCATATGCTAACGATATGAATGTATTATGCAAGATGACATGAGGATGCATGTTAGGTGTTTAAAAAACTATGTGCACTCTACTAAGAATAAAAACACCATGTGAATGATATGCATGTTTGTGCCCCAAGAGGCATTTATTTACTTTATATGTTGATGTGATTAAGGAACACCATGCATGATATGCGACTAACTGAAAACCTACATGAGATTTATTGGTGCCCCAAGAGGCATATATTCATATGATATGATTATGAAAATGTGATGCACTTATTTCAAAATTCCATGCATGATATGCAATCGAATGACACAATGGAATGCATGTTTGTGCCTCAATATGCCTTATTTATATGAAATGTGATGTATGTATTGATATGTACAAGAAATAGGTGAAAAGTAAAAGACGTAATTGTCTCCCTTTTGTTCCTTAACATAGGTTTGGCACTTAAAGTACTAAAGTGAAGTAAATGCACTCACTAGGATGGTTCCTTAATGCATAAGGATCAAGGTCACTAGAGCTATGGTCCACTTCACGGTATTTCCCACATCAGTTTGTAAATAACACAATGTGAGAGTACCAAATGAAGCAAACAAACTCTAGCGGGTTCTCACAATGACCACTTGAGAAATACATCTAATATGGCATTACTACACAATCCCCTTCTAATTCTAAGCTACACAGACCTGGGTATAGGGCCCCACTCAAGTCATGTTCAAAAATATAAAGTGAGTGTGTGAAGGGAGAAAAAATGCACACCTAAACCCCCACCTGTAAAACAATAAGAAAAGATCTAGGCAGATACAAAACATATTTTCTACCCTAAAGTTCAATATCCACAATTATTTCATACACTAACTGAAAACGAAAGACACACAAAAAGAACAAATAGACAAATAAAAATTTGAACTATACAAATCACTTTCGCATATTCAATTAAATAGTCTTCACTCTTTGATGTCCCCAATGAAGTCGCCATCATATGACATTTTTGGTAAAATGAGTGTCATGTGACGCATGTGGCCGATTGACAAAAATATATTTTTATAATTTTTTTTATTTCGAAAAGGAGTATCGTTTGGCATGAGCGGTTGATTAGACACAAAAAAACATTTCTATGATTTTTATTTTGAAAATGAGTGTCATACGACACGAGCGGTCGATTAAACACCAAATTGTTTTTATAACTTTTGTATTTTAAAAAAGAAGTGTCATGCGACGCGAACGCTTTATTAGACACTAAAAGAAAAAACAAATAAAGAAAATATTTTTAAATTTTTATGTATTCTTATTTTTATCATTTTTGAAAATATTTTAATTTTTATTTCAATTTTAAATACTTTTATTATTTTAGAAAATTATGTTATTCAAATGTGAGATTTAATTAGAAAATAGTAAAATATATAAAATGGGAGCGCATAAGTGAGTATGTGGATGTAATGAAAAAACCTAAACTCATGAGAATGAGATGCATAAAGAGAAACAAGTAGTGTATAAAGTAAATGCATCCTAGCCTACAAAAAAGAAATTAAAGGAGTGGGGTGGGTGCTTAATGAAAATATAGGCACTAAATATAAAACTAAATGCAAGGGGTGAGTTATTACATTGGGTAGTGCATGAGGTAAATAAATAAACAGAACCCAAATTAAAAACAGGGATACACAAATTAAATTGAGGGGGTGCACGTAATAAAAATTGAATCAGCAAAAACCCTAAGTTCAATTTCTCTCTTCCTTCCAAAACGCACAACACTTAATTGCTTCCTTTCCAACTTTATCTTCAACCACGACACTACTCACGCACGCTGCCAACCATGACACTGCCAAGCTGTCGACGACACGACCAACAATGACGTCGACCACCACCGTCACCACCACTAACGGCGATGCTTGCCACTGCTTGGTCTCGCTCTCTCAATCTCATAAAATCCCCAATGCACAACAACCTTGTGTTTTCACATCTCCACCTCTAACCACCACCTTGCAATTGCATCACCATTAAAGTCGTCGACCACTAGCCACTATTAGTGCTACCTTTTTCCCTTGTACGAGGATTCTCGTTTTCTCCTCTTAAATGCCCGACTAAAGACATCATCAATGGAAGACGTTGCTCTTAAAATCATATCAGGTCTCACCAGGCCATGTCCACATGAAGCCAAACACTTGATCTCGGGTTCCCTCCTTCGTATGGATTTTTCTCTTTTCCTCTATTTTCCCTTTCTCTATATATAAGGAGGCCTACCCCTCTCGCTATGAAACAATTGTAATAAACTCTTCACTAAGATATTCCATCAATAAGAACTTCCTTCTTTTGTTCTCCTTCTTGCCTTGTGCTTCGTGCTTTCTATTCTTTGTGTTGTTTCATCTCTTTGCAGGCTTAAACCATAATGAGTCATGAATTCTAACATGGTATCAGAGCTCTTCGATTTAAGAGCTCTGTTGCTCCTGGTTCACTCTGATTATTTACCTTTTTCTTGATATATCTTTGTGTTTTGTTTCTCATCACGGTTAAGGAAGAAAAAGCACCTTTAACAAGTGATAGTTACTTGTACTTACATCCTGGAGAAAATCCAGCAGTTTCTCTCGTGTCTCCTGTTTTAGATACAAACAATTATCACTCTTGGAACAGATCTATGCTTACAGCATTAAATGCGAAGAATAAGTTGCAATTCATAAATGGATTTTTCACTACACCAGAGAATGATGATCCTCTACATGATGCATGGACTATTAGTTTTGAAATGGTTGAAAGGCCAAGAAGGGGGGGTTGAATTGACTAGTTAAACATTTAGGCTCTCTTTTCCAAGCTAAAAATCACCTTTAATTGAATCAAATAGATCCCCAAATCAGGATGCAAATAGTACTAAACTATACACTTTCAGTCGATCAAAAACAAAGTTAACAGATTGATTTTACTAAACAGATTATGTTCTGGTATAATCAATCGATTGAAATAGAAAAATAGTCGACTGAAATACTGGGAAAAATGCAGAAATGCGAATTTGAATTTTAAACCAGAAACAATGCTCAAGAATAATCAAGATCAGTTCCAAATGATTATACAAAATGCTCAATGTTGCAGATGCCATGGAAACATGCAAGAACATGAAAAAGATGATTAAAGCACAAGTTTCTTAAACTTTAAAATGACAATGCAAGAGAGAAAGGTTAGAGAAGAGAGGACACCACGAGATTTTAATACTGGTTCACTCAAACCTGAGCTACATCCAGTTTGTTAAGGCAACCTTAGCTTGACTTTGCACTATTTCAAAAGTTTTACAAAGTATCCACCCTTACACTTCCAAAATATGCAAAAACAACACAAAAGACTCTTGAATCACCCAAGAATCACACCAGCACAGCAAGAACCCTCTTGCAGACCTGGAAAACCACCAGGCACACACACAAAGCTTGAGAAAGATCAAACCTTAGTGGTAGCACAACCTTGCCTACCACAAACCACTTTCTCCAAGCTTCAAACCAAGCCAAAAGCTCCAAGAATTGATCTAAGATCAATCTTCAACAGCTGCAACCCCTATGATCACGAAGGAGAGAGTTTCCACAAGTTTCTAGAATAAAATCGTGCTCTAAAATGATCAACTTAACTCTCTTTCAAAAATCACAACTTTTATAGTCAAACTGTTACGAAATTCAACAGGTTGATTTTCAAATTAATCGGTTGATTTCACTTGACTTAAGTGAAATTAGTCGATTAAAAACTAAATCAACTGATTGAATTTGTTGCAGTTTAAGACTATTGCAGCCAACCTTTTAACCTGTTAAAAAGTCATTCAACAGATTAAAAGAGACATTTTAACATGTTGAAAAACCATTCAACAGATTAAAAACACAACAAAGACCAAACTACATCTAATTAATGCTTTAAGGTCTACAACATGAATTACAAACTACAAATACACTT
>Ga0214544_1008047_pt1 | contig 17963 bp, 7 predicted proteins | sample CNSS3metaG_FD_160074 | JGI IMG/M metagenome (GOLD analysis project Ga0214544, IMG submission 160074) | Root nodule microbial communities from cowpea collected in UCLA plant growth center, Los Angeles, California, USA - CNSS3 | ecosystem: Host-associated > Plants > Roots > Nodule | place: USA... | reverse complement strand
TATCATTTTCGTTTTTTTGTTTTTTTTTTGTTAATATTATGTATTTTAATAAAAAGAAAAAATTAAATTGAAGTCAACCTTGTTCTCTGCTGACCCTTCCACTCTCATGCAAAGAAAAAACGTTCATTTTCATATTTTAGACCATCTCTGCGTCTTAGCACACAAACAGAAATGTTGGGTATATGTGTACTACTGTGGCACCCACGGCAGTCATGGCAGCGGACAGCAGACGTAGCCACACTGATAGGGTGGCTGGGAGGCATCCTGGCTTGTACTTTTGGTCATCTCAGAATGTTTGTACAGAGTATGATGAAAGGGGAAACTCACATGGTAATAACAACAGAGGAGAACCATTTGAAAAAGAAAAAAGATTGCTAGCTCTCAGCACTCAGGGGAGAACACTCTGGAAAAGAGTACACAGTTTCACACTATCACAGAGAGCAAAAGCAACAAAAAGGGAGAAAAGGGGATTGCAAAGGGGAACAAGAGAAATCGGTGACAGCAAAAGTAACATCATTGAGAAGAACTGCCGGAGGTATTGAAGAGGATCTACAAGAGGTACACTTCGGAACACTTGAGCATGAACATAACTGATGTTGGCGTGAACTGATGTTGTGTTTGCATTGTTTATCTGTTCGATTGATCATTAAGAAGATGTGTTTTATGAATTAAATGTATTACTTGAATGTTGTCTCCATCCTTCCTTCCTGCAACAAAAAAAAAAAAAACGGAAAACCCATTCATACATCATATTCTGTTCATACCCGCTTACCATCATCTTGATCTCGCACCTACACAAAAAACCATAAAAAACAGGGATTCACACGCTCATCATGCTTACATTCATGTTCTCCCACTTTCTCCCAACTACACCACCATAATTCATCATCTTTTCATTTTCACTCCACTCTATTCCAAGACAACACCATTCACTCACTACCACCTCAACATCCCAGCATCAATTCAACCTGCAAGCAGAACACACCACCAAAAGACAGAATCACACACATTCTTCGTCATCAATAGAAATCACCCGTTGCTTCTGTTACAACCCCATCCCAGCAATCTCCCTTCATACTGAACCGGACCCCATTCCAGCACCAAACCCTCAAGTCTCATACTCCCCAATCAGCCGCATCCAAATATAACAGAAAGATGAACCAAGGAGTGGAAACCATCGCCGGCGGCGAGTCGGAGCTTTAAACGAAAGACGCATACTAACGGTAGTGGCCCTAGGTGCTCGCGCGAGGAGGGAGAGTGAAAGTCGCATATCCTAGGCTCTCACCGTCGAGGTCCGTGGTGGACGTCGCCGTCGCCGGCAGCGTCTTTGGCTGGTTGCGGCGGGGTGGCGATCTCTCGGGGTTAGGTTTCGATGCGTGCGCGAGAACGGAGTTGTTGAGTCTCGCGAAGGAGGTCGACGTCTCCGGCATCGATTGGCGTCGCCGGCAAGCCAGCTGCGTGGTGGTGTGTTGAAGCAAAGATGGGGGGCGATGACGAGAAGAAAGGATCTCGCGCACGTTGGAGAAGAAGGAAGAAAGGGATCCGTGGTCGCCCGTGATGTCCTTTTTTTTTTGGTGGTGGTCGGCGTCGTCGCCGGCGTCCCTGGCCTGCCGGAGTAAGTGAGGCGTTGATGATGATTGGTGATGGTTTTGGTTCCAGGCGCGAGAGGGAGAGAAGGAGGGGACTTGCCTCCTGATTTTCGAGCAGCTAGGGTTTAGGTTATGATTCACCACGCACATTTCACATTGGGCTGATCAGGTCTCAGCCCACCTTACTTCATGCACCCCCGAATGTTTAATCTCGCACCCTTGCTCACCCCACGTTAGTTAGTTCTTGTTTGATTTGAGTTCGCTTTGTTTTCCTTACTTGATGGACCCCTCTTTTAGCGCCTATACCTCATGTGTTTGTTTTGAATTTGTTTGTGTTACTGTTTGCAGTCCACGTTTCACTATACCCACCTCCAGTGTGCACTTCTTGCACCTCCAATTTTATTGACTCCACCACTCATTTGTATTTATCTCTTATATTGGGGCTCTTTTTATTTTACTTCATGCACTTCACACATTACTCATGTACTCCTATATTTTATTTTTCACTTTTATCCTTCTTAAATAATTTCATCCTTTTATAAATTTATTTATTTTTATTTAAAAAAAAAACACAAATATATTTGAAAATTATAAAAATTACAAATATAGAAAAATCAAAAAATAAAAATGTTTTCTTTCACTTCATTGTGTCTTTCTCTTTTAGTGTCTGTCTGACCGCTTGCGTCGTGTCGTGTGACACATATTTTCAAGTAATTCAAAAATACCAAAAACATATAAAATTCCAAAATATAAAAAACATCAACATTTCCAAACAAACAAGCTTTTTAAGAACTACGTGATCCTTGATAGGGCTGAGCAAAAAAGCTCTACCTGACCGTATCCATGTTACCCAAATGAAAAAGTTAATATACGGGTCGGGTTATTTGAATTCGGATTATATGGATCCAAATATTCGGGTTAAAACGGGCTTAGATGGTCGGGTACGAAATTTAAAATTAAAACCCGATACATTTCAAAAACCCTAATTTTTTTTTATATTCAACTGCTCCACCCTTTTCATCTCCAAAGAATCTCCAGAGAATGCTGCCACACATAACCATCACCTACTGTTTGCAATCAATGAAGACACCATTGTCTTCCTCATTTTCTCATAAGCTTCACAATCACGAGTTGTCTACTCAAACCTTTCCTATTTTTCCGTCCCCTTTCACCTGCAACAACCTTCAACAACTCATTACCCCTTCGTGCAAATCTCCACTCCTTCCGTCGCTGGTATGGTTGCGTCGGTGCTGGTTTGCTGTATACTCCGTTATGTCGCAATACTGCATCTGGTTTAGATCTTTCGATATAGGGAAGAAGGAAATTTGGTTTGGGTCTTTTGAGCAGGTGAAGAAGAGGGAGATCTGGTTTGGGTTTTCGATCTAAGGAAGAAGAGGGAGATCTGGTTTGGGTTTTCAATTTGGGAAAGAAGTAGGAGATCTGGTTTGGGTGCTACAGAAAAAGGATATCTGGGTTTGGTTTTTTCGATCTGAAGAAGGAGATCTGGGTTTGGTCGGAGAAGAATGAGATCTGAGTATGGTTTTTACGATCTGGAGAAGAAGGAGATATGGGTTTGATTTTTTGAAGGAGATTTAGAATTTTACAATTTTAAATTCAGGTAACTCATATCCAGTCATATTTAACCGTATCCATGTTAACCCGAACCCGACTAACCCAGTCTATTAAATGGTCGGATATGGATTTTAAAACAAAAAATATTCGGTTTGTGTGGATTAAGGGTATTGGGCCCGAATCCGGTCCAACCCGACCGATGCTCAGGCCTAATCCTTGATTCTCTCCAATGTGAGATACGTAGGAGCAAGGCTAGTCCTTGTCAGGTTCATCTCCAAAAAATCAAATCATTTTCCAAATAGTTTTCCAAATATATTATAAAGAACTAAGTAACCCTAATTTCTCATTTTTAATGAAAATACGTAGGACCAAGGTCAGTCCTTCTCGGGCCCAAAAAATTAAAAAAAATATTTTTGTTTCTTTTTAGCTTTTTTTTTCTTATTATTTTTGGGAAAAATTAACATTTTGAAAACCACATCAACTTTGCATTTTTAATTAAAGGTACTGCCTTCGGGCTGGCGCTGTAGGGTGCTAATACCTTCCCTACGCCTAACTGACTCCCGGATCCAAAAATCTGGTTTTTCGCAGACTTGTCTTATTTTTATGGATTTCCATAATTTTCCAGAATAACTATGGTGGCGACTCCAAATTTTTTTTTCAAACCCGTTTTTTTTTTGTTCATCGTCTCGATTTCGATTACGACAATAGTAAAGAAGAGTCTCGATACTTAAAAGTTTATTAAAATTCTTTTTGAAGGCAAACTGTAGAGATTAGATACCATCACCTCTTCCTAAAATTCTCAATTCATTTAAAAATAAATATCTTACTTCAATAGATCTCTTTCAATTACATAACTTATTTTATAACCTATTTCTCCTTCTTTTCTTTCTTCCTCTCTTGTATATAATTTATTATAAAAACCATGCTTGTTTGCTATACTACTTTTACGTTGATTTCAATATATTTTCAACCTTTTTAATCAAATACAATTTACTGCTTTTTGGTAAAATGAAATGACAAAAAAAAATACTATAGAAAAATTTATATGACGTGATAAATATTTTGATGATGTGTCATAATAAGTCAGTGACACATTTTTCACAGTTTTACATTTTTAATATCAATTTAATATAGCATACTAAATTTTTAAGGTTTTAAAAAAGTGAAAAGTAATTAAAAATAATAGCAAAATTAAAATATTTATTTAAAAATATTATAGTAAAGAGACTCTTAACACATACTGCATACATATGGAACGCACGGGATGTTTTTAATAAATTTGAATTTAATTTTTTTAATATTGAAATCTGAGTTTATAATTCTTTTTAATATTATATTATTTTTCAAAATTTTATTCTTTAACAAATAATATTTTTTAAAATTAAAATAATTATCATACTAATTTTATTGTTTTTGAACTTATTTATTTTTTAAATTAAAAAAATATTAATAACAAAAAAAATTATTCAGAAGATAAATAAAAAAATATTTTTATTTTAAGAATAATTTAATTTAATTTAATTTATTAAAATTATATTATTATTATTATTATTATTATTATTATTAGACACGGTAAACATACTTATTTTGTAATGTATATATTTTCATATTTTGATATACTATAAATCAAGAAATCAACTTGAAAATATTATATTACCATATATTATATATTTTCATAATGCATTATATATAAATGATATATTCTCTTAATATATATTTATATTACTTATTCAATTTTACTCTTTAACAAATAATATTTTTAAAACTAAAATAATTATCTTTCTAATTTTAATGTTAATTTCTTAAATGAACTAATTATATTTCCAATTAATTTTTTAAATAAAAATTTTTTAATAAATAATTACCTTATTAATTTTACTGTTAATTTTAAATTATATTTACTTTTAATAATACACATATTTCTATTTACTATATATAAAATATATAATAAATCAAAGCGATATTAAAATACAATGATTATTGAAGTGTGAATTAAAATGATTTAAGTAAAAATAATACAAATAATGTATTATTTATAAAAATTAATTTATATATATAAGATCCACGAAAAATAATTATTTCATAGGTGGTAATTAGAGGTGAGATATGATATAAATAAATAAATAAATAAATGAACTTACAAAGTTGAAGAATAACATAGTTCTTTTAAGACTTTTCATGAGTTGGTGGTCAAGAGTTCAATTTCTCTGTTTTTGGATCCCAAAAGTAATAATTTTGTTTTTCAAGTAAGGGGAGCTATCCTTTCTTTCTTCTTCTTGTTTGTATAAGTGTGTCGTGAAGGAAGGTTTGTTACTCGTTGGTAAATGATTTTGGGGTTAGAGCAATGATTATAAATGGTTTTATTTTTGATGGGATGATTATTATTGTTTTGATGTATCAATGGTGTTTTTTTAAAGTTCACGTGTTAAGGTAAGTGTGTTGAAAAAAGTTCATATGGGATATATTAATTATTTTACCCTTAGTGTTGTGAAAATTATGTTGGTAATTGAATTTTTTTATGCTCTAGATTTAATGGAATGTTTATGTTCATAATGAAGTTAGGGGTTATGATCCAATAGCACAAAAATTGGGGTTTATGGGTGGAGGAATGACTTAGTTTGAATGGTTCAATTAGGCAATTAAGTTTTATTTATTGTTGGATTCATTTCTGTGTACAATTGTGAGTGATTTTATGGTTATATTGCAATGGCCAATGTGACAATATTTTATTTTTTGGCCTGAAAGTGTTATCAGGTTGTTGATCTCTTTGGGATACCAATGTCTAGTTGTTTTGGATTCAAGAGTAAGTGCAAATTTTTAGTGTTGAAATGTTGTTGCATGGTTTTGAGCAATGCGTGAATTCTACTACGTGGCAAATATTGAGTGGGTGTAGACTTCATTGGGATCAAGTGCATAAGTTTTTTTATATTTGAATTGGTAAGTTGGGTGAATGAATGAGTTGTGTATACCTTAGAAGGTCGAAAGGTAAGAAATAGAGTTATTATGGAGGATTAAGTGAAACGTTGATACGATAAAATATTACTTGGTGTTTTTTTCCAAGTTTGGGTGCTTTATAGTGAACCAAATAGGTATTTTTCACTGTTTTTTTTTTTTGTATTTTTGGGTGTGTTTGCTCAATGTCAAGTGCTGAGCACCGGTTCTAGGCACTAAGTGGTGAGTTTTATGAGGCGCTGGGCGTTGAGCGCTGGTTTTGGTATTGAGCTTTGGTTTTTTGGCGTTGGGCGATGGGTTTTATGAGGCTAATGGCGTTGAGTGCTAGCATTGAGTGGTAGGTTTTCTATTTTTTTTTTTCTATTTTGCTTGGTTTGAATGATATTATATGTGCTAAGGTAATAATACATGTATATTATGGATGGGGTGATACTTTGTGGTGAATGTATAACATGTTATGATGATGAGGTGTGATTACTTATATAATTATGAAAATTATTTGCATTTATGAGTAGCATGATATTTACATTTACCCACTAATTTCTTATTATTTTTGAAAAAAATCCACATCATATTTGTGTATCTAGTTAAAATACTACCTTCAAGCGTGCGTTATAGCGGATGACGACTCCCAAAATTTTATTTTATCTTAAAATACTATTTTTATTTTTTTTCAAGTTAGTCATTCCGTCGAAATTTAGGTTGTCATAAGTTTCTATTAAAACTTTTATTTAATTAAGTTGGATATAAATTTAGATATTTTTAATTGAGTTGTTATTAAATAATTTTGTTATTATCTAATTAAATTTTTTATAATTTTCAATTAAGTTTTTGTAATTTTATTTTTCTATATTAATCATATGACATGATTATTATCTTATTGGTCAACCCATTTGTTTTGTTATTAGTATAAGATACTATTACCCTTAATATAAAATGATAAATAATTATTTTTTATTTTTTGTCGTAAACATCATTAAAATTCTTTAACTATAATAACCAAAGAATGATTTCATCACCATAATTAATGTTTATGATGACGGTATAATATAACATCTTAAATTAAACACAATAAAAAATAATTATTATATAATATTAATTATAAAATCGTTATATATTAATCACACAAAAAAAATCATAGTTTTTAACACATAGAAACAAATAAAAAAATCGATTAAAGAAAATATCAGTCACATCGTCTAATTAATTAGAGATAAATAGGAATCCAATTATAAAAATAGAATAAATTGTGTATCAATTAAGTTTTTAAAATTTTTAACATTTAAAAATACATGTTTAAAATATAAAAGATAAAACATATGTATTATATTATATGAAAAACTTGGTATTTCATTTTATTAATTAATATACATTACATATAAAATATAACATAAAATGAAATGTGACAAAATATTAAATATTTTAATTATAATTTCCTAAATCTAAATAATAAATAAATAAATATATTATTATACTTATGTTAATTTTTTTAAACAAAAATATTTTTTAAAAACTAATTTAAATATAAAATATATTAATGAAATATTTTTTACCATCACTCCATAAACAAATAAAAACTTAAATAAAATTATCAATCATTTCAAACTTAATTAAACCCCTCTCTCTCTCCCTCTGTGTATATATATATATATATATTTTGTTTGATATATAGATGCAATTTTTCATATTTCCCAAAAGTAGTGTTAAGAAGAGGATGTCAACCCATTGATTCCTTTCCAAAGTAGTGTGACCCTTACAACATTTAAGGAGCTGAGTTGAGTGGCCAAACAAATTAAGCAAACAATGTCTCGTACTTACGCACTCCTCAACTTCACCCAACAATCTTTCACGCGTTTACTTCTTCTTCCAATGCCCATTCATCTCACGCAACGCACTTAAACACTGTGCTGTGTTGCAGAGAGGGAAAACAAACCATCAAACAAACAACAATGCCTCCAAAACTAGAGGATTTCTCGTCTGTGGCAAAACAAGCGGACCTACTTCGAAAACACGGCAATAATTACTTCAAGAAACACCATTTTGGAGCTGCCATTGACGCTTACACTCAGGTCTGTTTTTTTTTTCTTTTTTTTTCAGGGCTTTTGATTGGTGCATGTTGTCATTTTGTAGCTTTTGCTGCTTTTCTTGCTCATAGAGTTATCTCTTTTCTTGTTCGACTTCAAGGCGATTGCACTGTGCCCCGATGTTCCGGTGTATTGGACCAATCGCGCTCTCTGTCATCTCAAGCGCAGGTTTGAATTTTGAACCCTACCCTATTTTGTTTTCCCTCTTTTTTTTTTTTTTTTTTTTCATTATTGTTGTTGAAAAATGCCCCTCTTAAACAAAACATAGTGTTTTGAAATTTCAGTTTATAGGTGAAAAAAGTAAACTTTATAGGATTTCGTTAGGTCGAAACCTATCTTCTTCTAAAATGGCACTGGTAGCACCAGAGTTCGAGTTTGAAAATAGTACATAAGTGGTACTGACATTCACCTCGTTAACTGTTTTTATGGGATGAGGTTAAACCAAGATTTTTTTTTTCTTTTTGTTGATATGTTGCTTGACCAGAGTGATTGTTTGTTCGACTAAATTCTTTGAATTATTTCATTGGAACTCTTCTCGAGTTAGTCCTACTTCAAAAACCAAAGAAGTGAAATTAGTTTGTATATTTAAGGGTTGAATTTTGACGTGGTATTTAAATTGAGAATGGGTTTCATTTAGAGGAAGTATAATATTTGTTTACTTTACTTTATCTTGTTTGGGATTTTTCTTTTAGTTTGCTTGAGAGTATCATGTTTAATTTTGGTGCTTGCAGTAATTGGACCAGAGTAGAGGAAGACTCTCGCGAAGCAATCAAGCTTGACAGCAATTTGGTTAAGGTAATTGTCATCTACTTGTTATTTTCATTTTATTGTGGAACACGTAAGATGCATTGGCTTGAAGATCTCACATTAGAAATGAACAAATGATAACATACAATGGATGCAAAAATCGTCTTATGATCTAGTTTTGTAGTATTGCTTTACATTTCATCTCACCTGCTCTCAAAGTTTATTTTGACAAAGATTTGTTGGATTTATTGTATTACTTAATATTACACCGATATGGGACTATTCCTAAATATCATGTCTCACTACGCTTGAGATGTCCAGTGTTTTTCATGAGGGGGGCTATGTTTGATATTTCGTATCAACTACAGATACAATCAAATTATAATAAGTGGATACAAATCTCACGTAATAATCTGGTTCTAATTCCACTTTCTAAGAACTTGCTATGTTGGAAACCATATGAAGAAGAGAGAACCAACTTTATAGAAATGCGATAGCCATACTACATTTTTTTTCTTTTTTGTATTTTCATATTGACTAATACTTGCCTTTTTTCCTTCTACATTGTTGTCATGTTTCTAATTGCTCCCCAGGTTTTTTCTTCCCCCGTTTTTCCATTTTAAGGTAGATGAAAAAAATAAGAATAATAGTATTGAGATAGTTAGGAATATATATAAGTTAAGTTTAATATGGCCCAAATGCTATACACACTTGCCTCCCATTGTGGTTTCCTTTGGATTCATATTCTTTTATGAACGCATTTCATTGAATATTTTGTATTAGTTTGCGGGAGAGTTGTCTAGAGTTTATTACCAGCACGGGTGATATACTTTGATTTTAAAGATTTTTTTTTAAATCATACTTGTTGCATGCATTATACCTTATTAATATCTTATTATTGTTTTCAATGATATACTTTTACAGAATTAACTGCTGCTTATATTTCTTTTGCTAATTCAGGCCCACTATATGTTAGGTCTTGCATTGGTAAAGAGACAAGAGTTTGCTAAAGGAATCTTAGAATTGAAGAAGGTTTGTATTCATTCTCCATTGATGCCATTTGTTTCCTATATTCCTAAGAAATTTTTACATGCTTTAAGATATATAACTATTATTTTTGTATATAACTGGGAGGGAAGGGAAAACAGGGCAAGGCAAACATTTTATTTTTAAATTTAAATAGTTATATAATGCTTATAAAGATGAACATAAAGTTAATTAGCATAGTAAATTTGTGCGATTATTTTGTTGTTTTTATGTGAATTTAAAAATATCAAATTAGAGAATATTTATCAGGAATGAAAAAATTATGTTGGTAGCTTCTTTTCATTTTCAAGTTAGTTCAATCTAGATTTAATTAGCAAAATGAAAAAAAGAAGCCACAAATATTAATTTTTCGTTCACATGGATTTTCTCCCTCTTTTTTAATGCATGCGTAGTTTCTCATTGGTTATGGTCGTTAACAGGCTTTGGATCTTGATAGAGGTTCCCATCCTAGTGGCGAAATGGTAGAAGAAATATGGCAAGAGCTTGCAAAAGCAAAATACCTAGAGTGGGAACATTCATACGTTAAGCGATCATGGGAACTGCAGAACTTGAAGTATGTTAATTTTCTGGTGATAATTGGACCTACATAACTATGACTGTTTCCTTAATACTTGTTTTTCTTTGTACTGTAGTTTATTTGTTGGTTAGAGAATGATAATTATCATGTTGAGTTACTGTCATAAATGTGTTTATCTCAGAGAAGCTTGTGAGGATGCTCTAAAGCAAAAGCATTTTCTCGAAGTCCCCCACACAGAAGGATCTGTAGAAGATGATACTACCCATTTAGAACAGTTAGAGGCTTTAGGAAAAGTGTTTGTTAAAGTTGCAGAACATGACATGCCTACTGAGGTACATACATACAACTCTCATCTTTTGTTTTATCTTCCTTGTAACTTAAAAGGTCCTTTGCAAATGTTTATATGATTTATCCTGGGAATACATTTGTGAATTATGTTAGGTGCCAGATTATCTGTGCTGTAGAATCTCACTTGATATTTTCTGTGATCCTGTGATTACCCCAAGTGGACTTACATACGAGAAAACAGTGATCATTGATCATCTTGAGAAGGTAAATTGATTTGTATGTGAGATCCTTGAGACTGAATTTTTTGTTATTCATGGTGTTACATTACATCCTCTTAATTTGTCCAAAATTAGGTGGGTAAGTTTGATCCAGTGACTCGAGAACCTCTCGATCCATCACAGCTAATACCAAACCTAGCCATAAAGCAAGCAGTTGAGGCATTCTTGGAGAAACATGGGTGGGCATACAAAGATATATTAACAAAAACCTTTTAGTACTTTGTTTTGTTGTGTTTGTTGTTCTTCTCCTCCACTTCTTTTGTAGCCAATGTAAGTGGGTCTTTATCTGCTGTGGGACACTAATGCTATCTTTGGATGTTGATAAAGAAATTGCCTTGGTGGAAATGGAATATAATGAAAAGAATCATAGTAGAGAGTGTGGTATGTTTGGATGAGTTGAAAGCAAAGAAAAATGAGTTTATTTGTTATCAATAATTTTTAATTTTATTCATTATTTTTATTAATAAAAATGAAAAAAGAAAACACCAAAATCGATTATGGTTGCTCATAATTTGTTGAGGTTTATCCCGTAATATGTGTAGAAATAATACTTTACATATTTATATTTTTAATAGCATGAGACGTGCAAAAGAAATAATGTACATTACTTGTATTTGTAGAAGTTAAACAAGTTTAATTGTATGAGATGTCACTTGTTATTAGATCTTAGATATGATAGATAAAACTTTTATGGTTTTAAGTTGTCTTTTTTAATATTTTTATCTTTAGACAATATGTGATTACATGTATTTTTTCTATATTTATTTGAATTTACTTATATCGATATTGTCATTAAATATTAAATTTAAGTATAATGAAGGACTAAAATCACATGTAATGGTAAAGAACTGTCGTTAAATATTAAATTTAAGTATAATGAAGCAATAAAACAAACTTTTTGAGAATAAAGAGGGATGAAGAGAAAGAGAGAAGGGAGAACAGAGAGATGCCACATAGAAAAGGGACGAAAATGTATTGAATTTATTCACTTTATTAAGTTAACTATGTGACGGTAAAAAAATCATTAATAAATGTTAAATTTAGCTATTACGAAGAACTAAAATTACACATTCTACAAAGTTGAAGCACTAAAATCCTTCGATGTGAAAATACAAAAGTTAAGATAGAAGAATTTCAAGTTTTACAATATGTTTAATTGGTCGAATGATACTCACTTGGGTAAAAGTGTGTTATTCTGGTATCTGTTTTTAAATAAGTGTCAATTGTATCCTAATTTTTGAAAAAATACTTTAATTAGGTCTTTTTTTAGACAAAAATTATTAACACAGTTAACAGTGTGTCACGTGTCAGTTTGTGGTTATTTTTATTTGAAAAAAAAAATGCCACGTATCAAGTTCCTAGTGTGACATGTGGCATTGTTAGTGCCATGTGACAATGCAATGTCATGTATTAGTGTCACTATTAGAAGTTATACTAATATTTTTTTTATTAAAAATGACTTAATAAAATAACTTTTACCACTAAATTTTAATATAAATATCAAATACTATTTTTGTAAAAATTTTATACTTAATTAGTTTTAATTTCATAAAAAAAATTGATATTAATTATTAAAAAAATTGGGTCAAAATTGAATTAGAGATACATAAGTATGCACTAAATTGAATCATTAAGACATATATGGGGACTAAATTAAAATTAACACAATGATATCGAATAGTCACACTAACACGTGTCATTGCATTGCCACATGACACTGATAATGCCACATGTCACACCAGAAACTTGACATATGACATTTTTTTTAAAAGATAATAAAAAAAAACTACAGACTGACATGTGGCACGCGGTTAATGGTGTTAGTCATCTCCGTTTTTTTTAAAAGGGACCTAATTAAAACATTTTTTCAAAAATTAGAATGCAATTGACACTTATTTAAAAGTATGACACACCTATATCAAAGTAAGTACCATACAAATAATAAAACCTTTATAAGAAAATTTTCATTGGTTTTTCCGGCATAACGATTGATCAGTGAACTTACAGGCTATTTTTTTTTTTGCATAATAAGAAAATCTACATACAAATGCTAAATCTAGCATTTTCATAAAGTTTAAATAAATATAAAATTGACATCTTTATTAAATAATGAGAAAATTATTTTTTATAAAAAAAACTAAAAATAAATTATTGTCTAAGGTTTTAAGATAACATCCATATTAATAAATTATATTATTTATTTTTAAAAGAGTTAGAAAACCTTATTTTTTTTATTCCTGTAATTATGTAAAAAATATTTCGTATTAGATATGATTTGAATATTGAAAAACAAATCAATTAGTTTTTAAAAAACAATATGATTAAGTAAAATGAAACTAATAATAAGAAGAAAAATATATTAATTATCAAATATATATATATATATATATATATATATATATATATATAAAAAACTAATTTTTTGAAATATAAGATGAATAAAAAATATATAATTAATTTTTAAAACAAAAGAAGTTTTCAAAATAACGGTTAAAGACAAAAGAGATTTTTAAAATAACGGTTAAGAGTAAATTATTTATAAAATAATTAATTTTAAAAATAATAATAAAAGGTAAAATTAAAATATTAAAATGTGGATACAAAAGAGAGGTATCTCTTTATATATTGTTATAGATAGAAAAAAATAATTAAAAAGAAAAGAGAAAAGAAAATAAAGGAGATATGATGAAGAGATAAGAATTATCTATTTGTTAATGAAGGTATTAATGATTTGGAATGAAAAAAATTAAAAATAAATTAAACTTGGCCTATAGATTGATAAAGTAGAAGAGAAGTTAAGAGAAAATGTAGACTAAGTGGATAATGATAATGAGTCAGATCGGGTTGGGACAATGTATATCCGTTACTCGTCTTGTCTATATAAAAATTTGCAATGTCACTTACTGTGTTACATGTCAAATGTTCGTAAAAAGATGTGCGAAGATTTTTTTATATCCACCGCTATTTTATATTTTATTTTTAAAACTTTAAATAAATCATTTAAAAACAAATCTTTAAAATAAAAAAATTAATTTTTAAGTACAATTTAAATCAAATTAATACAAATAAATTTAATATTCCTAAAAAGTAAATTTAAATGAGTTACTTCAAGATATAAATTTTATAAAATAACTTCAATTTCATAGGTGTAAATATACAAAGTAGAAATATATAAAAAATTTCAAACAATTATTCCATGATTAATATTTCTTTCATTAATAATTTTATTTTGATAACTTAACTTTTATTTGACTTGTTTATTTTGTAGGAGAAATGGACTCTAGAGGAGGAGTGGGTGCCACCTATGTCACCTTGTGCTTTCACTCCAAGGATGACCTACCTTCTAAAATCCTATCTTTTTGTATTTGCTAAGAGGTCTTTCTGATTACCTATATAAGAAGACATTTTTCTCTTGTAAAAAGGGTTAAATATTTAAGTGTTTAATACATATATTTGACCATCTTTGTGAGTAGAGCTCTCTCTTGAGTTCTCCTTCTCTAAGTCTTATCTTAACTTTTTAGACTCAAGTGGTAGTATTCTCATTTATCTTGGAAGGCTTAGTACCCCAAGTGGCATGATACCTCTTCTTCCCCTACCCCGTCTTTTCTTCCTTCTTTTAGTCCATTTCATTTTATGTTCTTGCTTATTTTGTGCTTTATGTTTTACGACCCACATATCTACTTATTCACTTGCGTTTTATATTTTGCTTAATTTAATTTTCTTTTCTCTTGTGAATCCTTGGAAGTGTACCTTACATCTAGATAATCATTTGGTTATCTTAATGTTTAGTGGAAATCTTCCTTGAGTTTTCTTAACTCTAAACACCATACTACTAATAATCAAAATGGGTCTTCATCATAAACCTTTTGAGAAGTTTTACAAAAGAGATTTAGATTTAACCTAAGAATTGAAGGTAAGCCAATATAAATCATTGCGTTGCTATAATTTATTAAATAATTTATTTGTGCTTGAAAACAAGTTTCAGAATCTATTTAACTCCCTATTCTAGAGTCAACTTGTATCTTTATAATGTCCACATGAGTAAAAGTAATCACTAAAATATATTACACTAGCACTTAATTAACTTTTATCAATTTATTCTATTTTTCGTTTAGTGTGTGAACGTGCTAGATATTACACTCTTAAAAGATAAACTTTGTAGTTTAGTTTTATACACTAACGATTTTCGTTACTTATATATGGCGTACACTTTGCACCATATATTCGAAGAACTTGTCCATACAAGTCTCAATTGAGACTCATTGTAGTTTATCTTATCTAATTTAATCACGATAAAGTGTTTATATATACAATATATTTGGATGGCAAATGATTTGAAATTTGAAGACATAAACTTCTTGAACTTAATATTAGGTCTCGTAGACATACTTCAATCCAAAATCTATCGAGTTCTTGGGCACGTAATAATAGGTTTTATAGATTTTTTTTACCACAAAATTTCTTATATTATTTCCTTTAATAGTTTTTATTTGTTTATAAATTGTGATTTACCTCCTATACTTTTTCAATCGTTAATGTCACTCTTAAAAAGATTTGAAATCAATCTAGTTGTTGAATCGTCCAACGTGAGATATTGGCATGATGCCAAATTTGAATGGTGGTGAATCCCCTTTCGAAAAAGAAAAATAAAATAAAAATTAAGGTGATGACTACTAAAAGTTTATATACCATAATTTACATCCTCACAAATCTAACTTGGACTTGTGCGAATTATTCTCGTACCCATTAATTGGACTAACTCTATTTATGTCTTCTAATAACACAAAGGAACAACAAAAGGAAACAAGACACAAAATTTGATTCCTTGTGAATGGTGAAGTGATGTTTTCCCCAATCACTTTGTTTCTTTCTCTTCTTTTGTAAGTGAATTTGGTTCCTAGTGAATTGTGAGGTGATATTTGTTTCCTTTCATTTTCACATTTTTATCTTTTTTCTATGTTGCTTGTTACGTGTGACTCTTTCTTCTTCTTCTTTTTTTACAACCATTACCAATGAAAAATGAAAAAAAAAAAAACTCTTCTAATTTAAAGTTGAATCCATGATCACATGCTTAAGGAATCAAATTTAATTAATGCATGTTAATCTAGCTGATATAATCTTTTAAGTAAAGCATTAAATTTAAATAAAAGAATAGCCATCAAAATTATTCTCTTAAATTAATCCACTCTAAGTTAAAGATGTCAAGATGAGTTTCAACTCATGAGCCAACATGGCTCACCACGGGTTCAAGCAGGGTTGGATTGAGAAAAATTCATTTTTTTAAGTGAGTTGAACTCAACTCGACTCACTTAACCCACACATTAAATGGATTCGAACCGGGTTGAAGGTGGATTGACTCACTTAAGATACCAACATTTTTTTAAAATTAATTTTTAAATTTTTTTAATAATTATTTACTACTCTTAATTATATAGGTTCAAAATTTCATACTTATAAATACTAGAATGTTGCTCAACAATATTTGAATAGTTTGAATGTTTAATTAATTTAATTGTCAAGTTATATACGTTGATACTTTAATCTTTAACTATACTCTTTATAGTAAATTACTCAAGCAACCGACTTATAAAAAAATTTGTCTAAATTAGCATGACAAAATTATGTAGTTTTTTTATTTATATTTTGTTTAATAACACAACAGAAAATGTGTAATATTAGCCATGTTTTCTTGGACTATATGGACACTTTCTTGGAAATAATTCATTATATATTGGTTGTGAGTATGATAAAGACATTGGTTCTTGATTTTACTGTGATTGTCATCTCATGGGTTGCTTACAAAATTATTTAAATATTTGAATACTTAAAAATAAAAAAATAAATATTTTTTATGTGAGTTGGTGAGCCAATCTATTTAACCCACCAACCCATGGTGAGTTGAACTGGATTGTAAAATTTCTGGCTCACCATAAAATGAGCCAGGTTAAGTTCACTCATGTTTAACTTAGCTCGCGGTGAGCCAACTTGTATGAGTTGGAATGACTCAGTTTAACATATATACTCTAAGTTAACTTGAATCACTTGATATTCAAAAGAACACAAAGATATCAAAATATATAAGTAAATGTATGAACCCGTCGCTTTGATTTCTACACTTAAAATTAATTCTAATATGCTTTAGAAATTTATACAATAATTTTATACCTAAACACATAGAAAGTGCCCTTAAAAACAATTTTCTGTTAAGTTCTTATAGTTTTAGTGTGTGTATATATATATATATATATATATATATATATATATATAATATTTTTGTATCTCTTTTTAGAGCATCTTAAATGCTCGTCATTTAAACAAGTTACTAAACTTTAAGCAATGCAATTATTCTTTTCACTCTAATGGTAGTTTATATTAACAATTTGCTTTAACTCACAAATATAATCTCTTTCTCTCTTCAAAATTAATATAGATATTACCCCATTCATAAGGAATAATTACTTACATAAACAAATCTCTTAAATTTTAAAGAAATAAACATCACACGTGACACAAGAAAAAAATTAATACGCAACCCATACAATATACCTAAATAACGTCTCTTATGATGAATGTAATTAGATGTTTATAGACACGTGTATTGATGAAACATTTTCTAAAAATAGCAAAGTAAAAACGTTTGAGGTAATTTTCAATACAAGCATAATGTAAATTTGATCAATGCCAACTTCAATTAAGATCTTTGTATTCTTCAAAAAATTATTGAAATAATATAACAATATTAATAAATTCATAATAGAATTTCACTTTGGAGAAACTTTAGGATTGTTGTTTACATAAATTTTTTAACTTTTAGAATCGTTACTTGACATTTTTTTTTTCATTGCAACATGTGACATGATGTTGATTATATAAAATCCATATATATATA
>Ga0214544_1008045_pt1 | contig 17966 bp, 9 predicted proteins | sample CNSS3metaG_FD_160074 | JGI IMG/M metagenome (GOLD analysis project Ga0214544, IMG submission 160074) | Root nodule microbial communities from cowpea collected in UCLA plant growth center, Los Angeles, California, USA - CNSS3 | ecosystem: Host-associated > Plants > Roots > Nodule | place: USA... | reverse complement strand
TAAGTTACAAAAAACTTTAATATAAATAAAAAAATTATAAAAATGTTAATTGGTGTATTGAAGTATGATGCATATTTCAAGTATTATTTTCTAAGCATTTTCAAATTATAAACTTTAGATTATTATTACGTAGTACAATCATATGTAATTAGTGCAATTCAATTCAAAATCAATGCAATCCGATTCAAAAATAGTACAATTCAGTTCAAAAAGAGTGAAGTTTATTCAAAATTAGTGCAATTCGGTTCAAAAACGATTCAAAAACAGTGTAGTTAAGTTAAAAATTAGTGTAGTTCAGTCCAAAAATAGTGTAGTTCAGTTCTGACGTAGTGCAGTGCAGTTCAGTCCAGTTTATTTTTAAGAATAACAGTTCAGTTCAGTTCATCTGAATTGTTTTCCAGTTCAGTGCAGTTCATGCGAACAGTTTTTTAGTTCAGTGCAGTTTTTGGTAGTGCAGTGCAGTTTAGTTTATTTTGCCCAGCCCTAATTCGAGCACCCCTGGAAGCTACAATATACATATTACACAACATGCCACCAAACTACAAACAAATCTATAATACCTCCATTTGAATTCAACCTACACGCACAAGTATGTGAACCCAACTTATTTGATTAAAACATATCATAATTTGAGTTGACTCACTTAATAATGTTCTATTTTCCTATTTTAGTTTATATATTTATTGTACTACACTCAAAGTGGATTGACTCTCTTCATTTTTTTATAGGAGTACAATCCAAGTGTTAACCTATTTCACCAAACATATTATAAAAATAGACATTGAAAATTAAAATGTCAATTTACATACTTTGGTAAATAAATAAATTAACATTCAAACTATATTCAAATATTGTTGGACAATATTTTAATCTTTAAAAATATCAAATTATTAACCTACACAATTATAACTAGTAAATAACTATGATAAAAAACTTACAACAAAAACTGGTGTAACAATAATAAAAACGTTTTTAGGTAGTTATGAGCCAATTCATTTTTAACTCGACTCAAACTCATTTAATTCATTAATTAAGTGAGTTGTATTCATATTTCACATTAAAAAAACTAAAAATGACTATTTAGATTATAATTTTGATCAAACAATACTTAATATTTTTAATTATTTGATTTTAATCATTAGATCATTTGTTTAAAAAAAATCAAATAACAAGTTGTAAATTTTGTTGCTATTCTAACATCTATACTCTGATAATGATTGTTAAAGAGTTCAAATGCATTTTCATTCCTATTTTGTAGTTTTTGCGAAAAGCTGAACACATGCAATTGGAGAATACCTTGAAGCAGTTTTCATTGGACATGAAAAATAAAAGATACCTTATGAAAAGAAATAGCCTATATCCACTTGTTTATTTAAATGATAATATAATTAAGTTGTGTAACTTATTCAAAAAAGCTATACATTTAGAATTGTTGTGGTGACTTAGGAATAGATAAAAAATAGGTCACTAATTAATTTCATGTCAAACTTTCTCAATCTTAATGTTGATATGTTCATGTCATTAATTAATTTCATGGCCATCTTTGGTCAAGAATTTGCAATTTTACTTGATTCATTTTCATATACTTTCTCTTCATCTATGTTTGTTATAAATATTTATATCATATTTAATAATGTAATTGAAATTTAAATAGGCAAAAGGATTAAATATGTTTTTGGTCTCTCAAGTTTTAGTAAATTTTGGGATTAGTCCCTCTTCGAAACTTTATATCAATTTAGTCTTCCATCTTTATAAATGCGTGGATTTAGTCCTTCTTACCAAGTTTTGTTAAGTTTATTTGACGTTTCAAGCGCATTTCATTATAATATTTGAATTGTTTACACCGTTTGACACATTTTTGCTTCAATGTTAACTCAAATATTATCATAAAATGCGTTTAAAATGTCAAATAAACTTATCAAAATTTGATAAGAAAGACTAAATTCACGCATTTCTAAAGATGAAGGACTAAATTGGTATAAAGTTTTGAAGAGGGACTAATCTCAAAATTCACTGAAATTTGAGGGACCAAAAACATATTTAACCCTAGGCAAAAACATAATATTTAAGAGGATATGTTTTTAGTTCCTGAACTTTGGCCCAAAATTGGAATTCGTTCCTGGTCGAAACTTTGATAAATTTTGGTCTCTAAACTTTAAAAATGAATGAATATAATCCTTTTAACCCAATTTTGTTAATTTTTTTTTAAGTTTCGAACGTATTTCTCAGTAAATATTGGAGTTGTTTACGCCGTTTGACACATTCTCGGTTCAATATTTACTAAGAAATGTATTCGAAACCTAAAAAAATGTTAACAAAATTGGGTTAAAAAGACTATATTCATTCATTTTTAAAGTTTAAGAACCAAAATTTATCAAAGTTTCGACCAGAGACGAATTCTAATTTTGGGTCAAAATTCAGAGACTAAAATCCTACTTGACCCTATTTAAAAAGTTATAACATATAGAAATTCAACTTGCGCCAACTTTTACCAAGAAAATGTCACAAAAAATAAAGAGTCATGTGTCACTGTATAAGGAAGCTTCGTCAAAGTAATTTTCTCAGTAAAGATATAAACTACTGCCGTGTACTTGTAGGACTCCAAATTCAAATGCTGGTAAAACTAATTAAAATGTGAATTTACTATGTATAAATGGCCAGTTAATATGCACAAAAGTCATAATAATTTTTAATGGCAATTGAATAACAAATTTTAAATAAGTTATTTTAAAATATATTAATGATAATTTTTTATTAATTGACAGTGTAAAAAAATCACATTGTGGTGCATATAAATAAAATTCATACATGTTTAATATAATTTTTCATTACATATTATTCTTTATGAAAAAAAAAAGTTTAATGATTATGAGTCTCAAATATTTTTCTCAAAATATAATTAATTAATAAAATTATGAACGTAAAACTAAATTTAGTTGAATTTAATTTATATTGATCACCCACTGTAGACCACCTTTCATATAGCTTTACTTTAAAAATAAATAAAAAATATCATAGGTATTCACTTTTAATTAAATAAATATAAAAAGTATATTATTTATCGTTAAAAAACATAACACTTCTCTGTTATATATAGTAGGACCTCTCCTCCCCTCTCTCCCAATGTAAGATCTGATTTCCTTAATTGAAGATATTAACGGAGAAATAATTTCAAAGTTGGTTAAATATAGTAACTTTACATTAAACATTGTACTGATTTTTCTACTATAGTACAATTATAAATGAATGGTAGATTTAATCTCTATTTAAAATAGATACTTAAATTTACTATTAAAAATTACATTTTTTTTTGTCAATTTTATTTTAATTTTCTTTTTACGAAATATTTACAAATTTTGTCATGAAAAAAAAAGTTACAAGAAATTACTTTCAATTTTTTCACAAAAATATTTTGTATAAAACACTTTTCACATAAAATTTTGTAAGAAATATTTACAAATTTTATAATTTTTTAGAAAATAATTATTCCAAAAAAAATCATACCAATTAAAATTATTAAAAAAGACAAAAAAAAAGGTTTTTCTTACTAATACTTTTAACAAATTTGACAAAAATCTCATAAAATATGAACATTTTGTAATGATTATTTTTATTGCTTAAAATAGTGCAAGTATAAGTAAAATATTTTATTTTACTTCTAAATGTATACCGATAAATCTCCTTACCGATAAATCTCCATATAAAATTTTGACTTGAATAAAAATAGGTACACAAATAATAAATGTAAATATGTATTTTTTTTTTACATCAAATACAATAATATTCAATATAAATACACTTTTCATAGGTATACAAGAAAATTATCATTTAGAAACCAAAAATAGTTAGTCAAGTTAAATATCAATTTACAAAATTAAAAATTATTGATTACTAAAATAGTCACTATTATAAATAAAAAATTATAATTAGTCACTGATTAATTAAAGATCAATTTAGAAACTAATTCATTTTGGTAGTCAACCAGATAGCTAATTTTATCATAAAAGTGCACCAGAACAATTTGTTAATGAACAAAAATCAAGGGGGTGAATTGTTTTATTAATAAAATTAATACTTTTAAAAAATTTTAAAGAATTTTATGGTTTAAATTAAACCTCGGTTCCTTTACATGCAAGAGTGGATAATTTGATGAGATAAGGAAGAAGATCAACATAAATATTTTATACTCGTTTGGATAAAAAGACTCTACACCAGTTGCTAATCTCTTAAACAAAGAGATTAACTCAATTACTAATAATAATCACTTACAATCAGATTAAGAGAATAAAGGATTAGAAAACATCTCTCTACAAGAGATGAAGAGACGCTTCCTCTGAATCACACAAAGACCAACTTTCCTAGAACCAGTACTAGCACCCAATGTCCTAAGAACTCCCCTTAGGAAAAGTTATCGTTATACACACATTAGGTAGGTGTTTCAAAACTATCTTTTAGAACACTTAGAGAAACACTTGCAATCACAATACTAGAACTCTAGTTCTCGAAAATGTAAGTTTACAAGTGAAAGAAAGTTCTATTTAAAGAAGTTTGAAAAACCTACTTCAAGAAGTTGAAAAGGCAAATTCAAAATTGACAGGGATAATTAATTATCACTTATGAAAATCATTCCAGTGTGTTTTCTATAAACAAAAGTTCGAGCTGAGATAATCGATTATTCCAATGGATTTTCTGAAAATGAACACAACTTCAGATAATTGATTATTCTAAATGATAATTAATTATCACAACGAGTTTTACAAAAATAAAAGGATCCAAAAAAATTAAGATTTTGACGTTGATTCTAAGCTAAAACATAATTAACTTATTTGCAAGAGGACTTTAAACATCAAAAACTTATCTTCCAATTTGCTTGAGATTCCTTGTGATCATCAAAATCTTTTTAACTTGAAGTCTTATAATAGTGACTATTTTTTGTAACCAATACCTTTTAGTTTTGTAAATTGATATCTAAATTAGTCACAATAATAATTAATAATTATTAGTCATTAAAATTTATCACTTGAAATTTTCTTGTAGCATACTTAATTATGAAAAATTTTGTAATGTTTATTTTAGTCAGAAAAAAAAATTCTTTTTTAAAAATCAATTATATCTTCAGTTATAATCCACCACATTTTAACGTCATCGATTATCTTTCAAGAATAATCTCCTCTAAAAATATTATCTTCATCTAATTAAATAAAATTTAAAATCAAAGGTTCTTCAAATTTGATTTGAAATTATATACTTGATGAAATCTTATTATCACATATGCCGAAAAGTCAAATTGAAATAATATTATTTAAGATCTTTTTAGTTAGTTTCATATTTTTAATGTGCAATAGAAAATCAGGTAAAATTGTTTTTCTTTTTCCTGAATTTGGTATAGTTGATCAAAACAATTTCCTTTATTTCTTCCTATCTCTACAGATCAATGAATACAAAAACATCCACAACATGTGTTTTTCATTTTTCCATGAACAGGAACCCATATAAAGTCAAATATCTACAATAATATGAATTTAAGTGTGAGTCTAAGTCTCACATTGATTAGAAATAAGAAAGTAGAGTATTATATAAAAATAAAGACTTATAAACTCATTGTTTTAAGATTTTGGGTTGAGAGTGGTATCAATATCTTGTATGGTTGCGCTAATGTCTCATTGGTGTTTGTATCTCTCCAGTGAAACTTCCTGTGTAAACCTAACACAATATAACAACATCTTCGTCACCAAGTCATAACATATATGCTAGCATCCTAGTTTTAACCAAAAGCTTCTCTGTCAATGCCCTTTACTCATTGAAGAACCCTAAACTGAAGCGTACTACTTGAGCCAACCCTTGACAGAAAGTCAAACACCGACTTAATCACATTTTAATAACATAAGGAAAATAATGACAAGTGGTTTACTTTGATTATTAAAAACAAAATGGCTTAAACCCTTGTGTTTGTGGTATAAATATGTGATACGAAATCCTCATTCCATCGATGGTGATGTTAACGTGGAAGATGGGAAAGAGAGAGTTTTCAGATGCGACAATGTTGATAGTGTGTGGGATTGTGGCGATGGTGATGGTGCCACTGATTTCAGCACAATTTGAATGTGGTAATGTGTTTGCAATTTACTGGGAATGTGATCAATACATCCAACGGTCAGGGCCAATGGTTCCACCATCTGGGGCATGCTGCAGAGCACTGGATGGCAGTAATGTCACCTGTCTCTGCCAATATTTTGCAGAATATGAGTCGCGTTACAGCACGGAAAAAGTTGTCTATGTCCTCAGTGAGTGTGGTATGCCACTTGCTTCTGGAACCAAGTGTGGAAGTAAGTTCTCATTTTCTTTTCCTTCCTATATATACTTTTACATATTTTCATATATTAATAATTTATATATTTTATTAAAACACTACTAAATATTCTGGTATTAAATAGAAATTTTTTGTAAATTTATTATAAAAATTTGTAAAAAAATATTTTTTCTGCTATTTTTTCTAAGAATTTTAATTGATAGATAGTTCCTTTGTGAATAATTACTTCCTACAAAATTATAAAATTCGCAAGTATTTCCTACAAAATTTGTTGTGAAATTTGTTACGCAAATGAATTGGCAACAATTTCTTGCAATTTTTTTTTCATAACAGAATTTATAAATATTTTTTAAAAAAAGAAAATTCAAAAAAAAATTAATAGGAAATATGAGTTTTTTTAGTAGTGAAATTAACATAAATATAAATGCAGTGTGTAATATACATTTTAAATATTTATAAATTATTTAAATTTTAAAAGTAGTAATTAAAATAATAAGATTGATAAGAATAAAAAGTGTATATAAGTATAAATATAACTATAGATAAAATAAATTTTAACTATTTAAATAAAAAAATATTATAAGTAATATCGTGTAAATAATATTATGAATAATTTTAAAAGAGTAATTATTAAAATAATAAAAAAGTAAATAATTGTTTTATAATGATTAATTATTTAAATTTAAAAAAAGTAATTATTAAAATAATAAAACTCAAAAATAATTTTTTATTATAAATAATTATTTAAATTTATAAATTAGTATTTAAGAGAATAAAATTAAAAAAATAAAATAAAATACCAAATAGAAATATTCTCCTTGTATATAATTATAGATCATATAATTTTAAAAAGATATAAAATGCAAATATATTTGGAAGAAGCCGAGAGAAGATATTAAGTGATTAGTTCGGAGTTCTTAGTTAGTGTTAAATATTGAAAATATTGAGTAAGTATGTAGTTTATCGGATGATAAAATTATTTTAATTTAATGAAAAATAAAACAGTTTTATTGCAATTTTAAAAATGTTAAATTATGAAAAATAAGAAGTAACAAAATATTTAATGGATAAAATAAAATAATGCATGAATTAAAATAGTGTAAAAAAAATGTTTTTAATTTTTCGTGTAAATTTGACTTTTTGACATCTTTATTAATATTTTTCTTTTGCAATTTTTATTTCTATATAATAACCGTATAATACTTAAATTGTAATAACGTTTACATTTACTATAAATTTTACTTTTATAATTCAAACTCATATAAAATCATGTCAACATAATTAAATAAAAACGTCTAACTATAAATCAGAATATGTCATAAAATTCACTCATATTTTAATAAATATTTATTTACACTTCAAATTTCTAAAACATAAAAAATGAAATTATTTATTATATTTAAATATTATTTTAGTATTATTATGTTGATATTGTTCCTTCGTATATTTTGTAAGATAAAAAATATTTGATATTGAGATGACTAATACTATCAAATTGTGTTTTTCAGATTACACTGCTCCGTAGCTCCGAGGGAGACGCATGCATACATATATATATATCTAAATAAATCAGCCAAACATGGTCTTGCATGCGTTGTCATGTCTTACTTTTTTTTCTATTATTATTATTATTATTATTATTATTATTATTATTCCGTTCCAGTTCAATGTTAATTGATGCAACAGGAACATGGTTTTTCTTTAGTAATGTCATTATCATTAAGTGGGAAGCGACTTTATCAATATAATATTTCTATTATAAGGTGAATGTTTGAAGAAATAAATGTTGAGATTATCGATTACAGTATTTGTTTTTTTCTTAATTAGTCGTGTGTTCTTAATTTTGGTTGAAAATTTTTAAGTAGACTTTTTTTTCAATTAATTTTTTATTTTTTTAAAATTATCACATAGTAATATTTATATGATAAATAAGAATATATTGTCTGATTTAAAATAAAATAAAATAAATATAGAATAAATATTTGTCAGATTTAAAATGTTAAAATGAAAATAAATTATAAAATCAATTTTTATTATATAATTAAAAAAATAAAAATAGTAGATTGTTTAAATTATTAATATCTATAAATTAAAATTTAATTATTATTATTATTTTATAATAATAAAGTAATTTAATATATAATTATTTTAATTTAATATGTTAAAAAGTCAAAAAAAATGTCCTATTTGACAATTTTTAACCAATATTGTAACCAAATAAATATTTAAGCATTATTTTTTCATCACGTCTTTTCCTAATAATTCTTCGCATATTCTAATAAATTATTAAATACAAATGAGTAAATTTAACATTTTGTTTATAACATAAGCATTTACCAATTTTTTTTGTTTTGTTTCATCATTTTATAAAGTTAGTTATAAAGTTAGTTGTTTTCTTTAAATCTCGTATAGACTATAGACAAGATCAATTTACATATATAAATAAATGAAAATTTCACCTTACAATTTATTTTATAAGATTAACTTAAATTTAAAATTTATCAAATAATCAATTAATGTTTAATTTCACACTTAAGATGTATATATCTCAATGCAAAAATATGTTAAAAGTTTTACACCGGCCATAAATAAAAGACTAGATTATAATATATAAATTTAAATTTCAGCTTATAAGTAAGTTTATGACAACATATAAATTCGGGTAGAAAGTTATGTTTCAACTTAAAACAAGTTTGTGGATTTAGGGTATGTTATAACTAATATTTCTCAATTTAAACATTTTAAATATTCAATTTCAAGTATAAGTCAATAACAATATAAAAGCAATTCATGTTAAATTACAATTTTCGAAACAAATATCAATATAATTTCATTACCAATAATAGTATATAAATCAAGTCAACTTTAAAAACAAAATAAATTATATTACCTAAAAATTACTTAGAATCCAAGTAATATTTAAAAAGGTTTGAAGATTTACCAAAATCGTGTAAACTTACTGTAATAAATCAAACAAAACAAAACTTCATTATTAGGTTAAATTTGTTGGAAGAATATCTTTTTTTTTTCACGTAATCAAATTAATAAAAAGATCAAACACAAGTTGAATAAGGAATTCAAAAATTTTTAAAGTAAAAAATCACTTACACCAAATTAAGAGATATGATTAGGTGAAGATAATTTTGACAACATCAACTAATACATGATAAGTTATGATTTTGAAATTCAGAAATTATAATAGAAAATGATGGAGGGAAAAAGGGATTATGACATACAAGAAGAAGAATTAAAAATAAATAAAATAAAGCAAGAAAAATGCGCCAAAGCTAAAAGATCTTACACATTTCTTTGAAAACTAAGAATTTTCGAAAAAGTTCATTTTAGTATGTGTTTTTGTTTAAACAAATAAGGGATAAATACACATTTTAAAATTGTATTAATCTTTTTGCCACAAAATAAATTGTAACGGTTGTTAATTTTGCTTGTTACTAGTTTAGTGTCATTAATTATCTTTCATTACAATAAATTCGTCAAATCATCTTGCTATATTTTAACCAGTAATAACTTTGGTGTAAGTTGTACCCCAAAATTAATATAATCAGCTCCATGTTCAGATAACACTAAACTCAGTGGATTAAAATTCAAAGGCGTATAATATCCTAAAAATTTAAGCAAAGCTTGGTTAATTTATTTATTTTTGTTGAAACATTATATTACACTTTATAAGGGAGATAAAATAAAAATTAACAGTGTGCTATTAAAACTAATTTTATTCGTTCCAAATTAATGTTAACCGAGGAGAAAATATTTCGAGTTTATATGTTCGAAAGACAAACCATTAGAATAATACAATAAGATACAATTACTCGTTTTAGATATATATTCTCATTTCTTTCTGTATTATGTTGTTATCAAGAAAAAAATAATAAAAAAAGTTAAAATATAGAAGAAAGGAAAAGATAATATATGATTTTTGGTTTTGTTTTTCCGTAGGAGTAGAAGAAATCATTTTGGTGAGTGCGTGTAAAAAATACGTAACAAACCATGTTCAATATATACATTATAAATGGTTAACAAAAATAATGCACATTTATTATTATTCTTAATTTAAATAATATTTTGTGAGTTAACTTCCTAATGAATGCCATTATAATTTCCATTAAGAAACCCCCACTAATATTATGTTTTCAATGTATAATCAATGTGATTTACTATTTATTATTTATCATTCGATAAAAGATAAGTACAAAAGATACATTAGTCAAATTGCTATTTTAGTAAAGTTATTTACTTATTTTCTTAATTTTCCAGAAACACCTTAATTATTTTGATATGGGTGAATCACCTTTTTTAACAAAAGCTATATAAAATATAATGCCTAAACTTAAGTTTCAAATGTTATGCAATAACTTATAAAAGGTAAACATCAATGCCCTTTGTACACATAAAGAGTTTCGTTGTAGAAAAAATGTTCATGTTGAAAATACAAGAATTACTCATTTTTATCATCAGTAATGACGTTTAGTATATAAGTTTTATAAATTTTTAAACTATTTGAAATATATTAAATAAATTTAATGGAATGTATACAATATATTTTAAATTATATTGAAATGTTAACAACAAATTTATATAACCATAAATTTCCAATTTATCTAAACTCGGTATAGATAATAATTGAGTTAATATCAAAATTCAATTATTAGATTTATAAATTATAATGTATACATATCCAAAATACCAACTTTACTATAAATAAATAAATAACTTGATTAGTTCCTCACTTTATTCATACAACCATAGTTTATTATAATATAATTATGTATTAAAAAATTGTATCCTTTATTTACATTTTTTGGTAAATCTTATCCTTTCTTTAGATATTTTCTGAAAAAAAAAGCATTATGTAATTGTTAAAAATGAAACTTAAAATAAATTTAAGAATTTTCGAAATCTAAAACAATTAGTATCAGAATAAAACTTTAGATTTTTTTTTTTAAAACCTAAAACAAGAGTTTTATGTGTTTGGCCATTGAGTCTTTCGATTAATATGAAAATGTTAGCATCAATGCCGTAAGAACTTTTCGCTTTTATTTTAAGTTTGAAATAGTCTACACATAATTTAAAAATGAAGAGTTATGTTCTACGAATCAATTTATGTATAAATTAATTTTAATTTATAAAAAGTAATTTAAATTTAGTTATCACTTACAAAATAACATCATTTGCTTATGTTAACATGCACAACTTAGCATCTCTAATATTGTTTCCTTACATGATTGACTCTCTTTCTTTCTCACTCACCTTGACATTGAAATTTTAAAATTTGAACTTCTTTCTATGTATTCGTTTAATGAGAGTCGTTTATGATTAAAAAAGGTAATATTGTAACATACTTTAATTTTAAAGAATTTAATCTTATGACCTCAAAAAAAACTTTGTTTTTATCGATAAAAATATTTTATAAGGAACTTTCATTAGAGATGTTTTGTTTGTAAGTAAAATATTATTTTGTCTCATCCAATATCAAGAAACAATAAAAAAGGAAAATAAATCGTACAAACGAAGAACAAATAAACGCGAGAAATTTATACCACTTTTAGTATTGAACAGGAAAGAGAAACAAGTGTAAATTTAAAAAAAAAATGAAGAATATAGTTAACAGTTAAATAATAATTTTAAAAAATATAAAAAGTTATTACTATAAATAATTTAAAATATATGAGTAAGGTTATTATGAGTGATAAAGAGGGTGGCACACAGTTTAAGGGAGAGTCTGATACTGTAAATTTGCATGCGTTTTGTTTGGGCGTTGGGAATGCACTCTAATTTGTTGTGTCATAAATAACTGTCACAAAATACTACGATTGGGTCTCTAAAATTTGCATGCGTTTTGTTTGGTTCTTGGTCTGAATCATTCAACCTAATTTCTAATAAATACTCTCACAAAATCCTAAGACATGCAACTTTATCTGTGCACTGCAATTTTTTGTGTGGTCAACACTGTCGCAAGAAGATAACAAATCTGTCACTTATGTTTCTTCTGTTTTCACTTTTTTTCTCACATGATGTCTGAACATGAATCAATTCCGTTATATTTTAAATAAAAGTTGATATATTTTACATGTTATTCAAATTTGAAAGTGTTCAGAAAAATTGTAAAGGATAAGTTAATACATGTTAATATGAGTCTGATAACACCTTTGCAACAAGAGCAGTTAAAATGGATTGGTATTCGCGAGCTAATTTGGTTCATTATGAGTTTGAACTAAGTTAGATTGAAATTTTTTACAAATTTTAATACGGGTTGATTTTTGACCCAGCTCATCCGGGTTAAACCCATGGTGAACCGGATTGGTTCACTACCCTGCAGATAAAAGGATCATACAAGTGTTTTTTATTAAGTTGAACTTTACATTTTGGTCATGTTAGGTTGTTTTTTTTAGTCAACACATAAATAATTTATATTTTTTTATTTTGGTTTGTATTTGGATTGTATTAAAGTTTATTTAAATTTTAATTAGAATTATAATTTAATTTTGATTGAAAAAAAATTAAAAAATTGTATTTTTTTTAATTAAGTGAATCCGTGAGCCAATCCGTTTAACCCGCTAACCCGTGGTGGGTTGAGCCGGGTTCGAATTGTTTTGGCTCGCTAAAAAGTGAGCCGGGTTGGGTTGACTCACTAAATCATCAATCCGTGATGGGTTAAACTGGGTCAACGTAATGGGTTAAACCGGATCAAGTTTGAGTTACCCGTTTTGAGAGCTCTATCTGCAAGCTTAACTATTTTCTGTATTTCTACAATATTCAAAATAATATATCAATTTTTTTCTCAAAGTGTTTACTTTATTTTTCTTTTATGTTATGTTGAAGATTAATATTTATCACTATTTGTAGATATCGAATATTAATCATCAAATAGATGTACTGAAAAGAAGATTTGTCTCATTAGATAATATTAATGTATTAATGTAACATTTGACTTATCTTACAATTTTTCATATTGAATTGTTATCTAGTCCAAAAACTGTGAAATGTGGGAGATACATATTGAGAAACATATAATAATTTTCGACATTAAATAAATGCCTTAGATCAACAAAGAATAACTATCACTAATGGCAAAGAAAAACATGAATTCTTTGCAAAATCCAAATAAATACAACTTCTACTTCTAAAACACAATTCCGTCAAAGTTCTGCGCAAAATGTGATCTTCAATTAAATTATTTTTGCCATTTTGCACCTGTAACAAAAAAACGCCATAAAAAGAAATGTGTTTCTGCATTTATAAAAAATGATTTTATTGTAACTTAATTTTTTCATACCTTCACATACATGTAAATTAAATAAAGAAGATGCACCAAGTAAATAATTCTTTACATCCTCGATTAGAGCAACAGAGAAAGATTTATTATGTATTGACTCAAAAGTCTGCGTTCTGGTTAATTGAGAAGATTGATCCTCTATAATATATCATGAAATATAGACAAAAATCCTACAAATAGTATTAATTATCACATTAAACAATATTGTAATTCAATTATTGAACTATAGTAATATAACAATTATTGAACAAGTAACTAAATTATCATAATTTAACAAAGTTTGAGAAAAGTGAGAGATTTACATAGAAAGGGTTTAGGAAGGTTACTTATAACACAAGGATTGTGAGTATGAGTAACATAAATAATGATGGAATCAACCAAATGTCCATCATATAGGTCATCCCGAAACTCTAAACTAAAATTGAAACATAGAAATTATCTACAAAATCCTCAAAAAGTATAGGATCTTCATATATGAGTCATGCAGATTGAGGTCCACTTCAAAAAAAATGTATTTTAGCGACCACTGAATTTGGTCGCTAAATAACATAAATCAGTCGCTAAAATCATCTGCGACTGAATTAGCAACCGAATTTATGGGATAACAAAAATTTTGGTGACAAAAACAATAGCGACCAATTTTTTTTAGTCGCTAAATAGCTACTGAAATATCGGTCGCTATTTGGTCCCTAAAAGTTGGTCACTTTCCTAAGCATAAGAGACCAATTTAGCAACCATAAGTGATATTAAATTCGGTTGCTAGTTTGGTCGCAGAATGTAGGTAGTTAGCGACCAATTATTTCGGTCGCTAAAGTATGATTATTATATTTATGTACACTTTTTTTTCGTCGCTAAATTGGTGGCAAAGTTATGAGACAAACCGCGATCAATTAAATCGGTCACTAAAGTATGATTGTTTTAGTGATATACAATTTTTTTGGTCGCTGAAATGGTGGCAAAAAATTTTGTGAACAGGGACTAATATTTGTTGGTCGCTAAATTGGTGGCAAAGTTCGAAGACTAACAGCGACCCATAAAATCGATCGCTGATTAGCAAAAAAATGAATTTTTTTTTATATTATTTACAATTTTTACCTGGTTAAAAACAATATTTTTACCTATTTATGAATGATAAAATTTGATCTAGCTAAGTAATAACAAACTACATTACATAATATAGTAAAGTGTAGTACATACATCACAAGTGGTAAATATATAACATGATCCAAAAGAACAAAACAAAAAAAGTTTGAAAGTGTGCAACATTGAAGCAACTATATGTTAAGGTCGCTATTTCAGTCGCTGATTAAATTTATGTAAGTACAATAATATTTTTGTCGCTATAGTGGTCGCAGATTACAACAAAAATCATTCAATGACTAATTCGGTCGCAAATAGCAACCTATATTTTTCGGTTGCTAATTTCGGTCGCTAAAACATTAAATTCTAGTAGTGGTCAGAGAAATTCAAAGATACCTCCATTGCTTGCTTAAAACAAATGTTTGGAATGTCAATTTTGTTCAATCCGTCTTCTTTCTTCCCTCTATTCCTCAGTGGATGCAAAATTGGCATTCTAAATATTTGTTTTGAGTAAGCTATAAAGATATTTTTAGACTTCTTTATTCGTTCTTAATTTGTGTTGAAAGTTCCACATTGACTAAAGATAAGATAATTTTATACTATACAAGTAGGGTACAAACCTCACATTACAAATAGATTTTATGAGGTTGAAGTAAGCTTTAAGTCTACTACTTAACATAGTATCAGACGTGAGGGGGTGTGTTGAAAATCCAACATCGACTAGAGATAAGACAATTCCATACTATATAAATAAGGTGCAAACCTCACCTTAAAATCCGATTTTGTGGGATTGAGTTACACTTTAAGTCCATTTATTAACAATTCGCGTGACTCTACCGTTTAAGATTGTATATATTTTGAAGATCTTTTATCTTTGATCTTTACTCAATTTTGCTTTTGACGTAGAAACCAATCTTATAGGAGACAAGTTCACATGTCAGAGTTTTTAAATTCAATTTGGTTTCAATTATCTCACCAGATAAAATCATGTCAATTATTGTAGATTGAATTGATTTTTTAGATTAATTTTACAGCATTTCTTTTATATTATTATTCATACACCACTTGTGCATATTAAGTTACCTATTGGATCATTATCTAACTATTTGTAGACATTGATTTTTATATAATATATTTAGTTCGTGGTTAAATATCTTATATTCTTATTGATACAGGCGGATCAATAAGAATATGATAAAGAAAGAAAAATGAAAAAAAACCAAAGTTTATTCAATAAATCTAAACATAGAAGTTAACAACCCTTATATTATAAAAAGTAAAATAAGAATTCGAATTGTGTACGTAAAAGACCAGAACCCTCTTTATATATAAATATATAAATATATTTATATATAAATTGGATAATATTAATTTGATTAGTTATTTTTAAGAATTGAGTTTATAATTAAGCTAATGTTAGATATCACTTAATTTTTATTTCATCTTCACGTGAAAATTCCATTCCGACAAATGAAAATAAAAATAAAAGTACTGTGAATAAAACATGAAAAATCATATCATAATCAAACTCATGATAAAAAAATTACACCTTATAAAGAAAACATTTAATATTATTATGCACTAGAAATACTTGTAAGGTTATTATTTAACCATCCGCTATTATATTGTTATCCGTTCCAATTGACGACTCAATGCTTAAAATAGTTTAAATGATTCAATGTAAAATAAACTTGAAGTGATGATATTCGTGGAGTATTTAAGATATTTTCTTGAGCTGGTGAAATTGACAATGGTTTATTCGATGGATGATTTTGAAGATTATCCAAGCAATAAATTGTTTTTTTTTTTTTTTTGGTTCAATTGAATGGTTAAGTTGAATAAAAAATGAGATGATTATTGTAAAATTTAAAGTAGATTATAAACTACTATTTTATGAGACCAAATTTATGTAAATATAATTTTATTGTGGTACAATTGAACAAACTTGATAATTGACATGATGAAGGCCAAGAGGAAATTCACTTACTCTCTGCCATATGCCTTTTTAATTTCAAGAATTTGGCAATATAAAGGGGTGAGCATTTCTAAAGAAAATGCACAAGGACGTGTAAACATAAAAAAAAAAGTGCATATAATATAATATAACTTGAATTATTTATCAGAGGTTTTTATATTTAACTTGAATTTTTCAGTGTCTGATAAAGTTAATCTTTGATCCTTACGTGTGAAGGGAAGAATGGTGGAAAATCTCATCTTATCTCTTCAGTGAGTTAACGATGAGCAGCGGCGCAAGTATAAGTTCCTATAAATTGGTTCTCTCATTAACCTAGAAGTTGCGCATGTTTCTCATCCGTAACCCTAACCCTAAAAATCATCCCTCTCTTTTGCCGCCGCCGAATCTTTTTTCAACTCCGCCCTCTTTTTCTTTGTGGTTGCCATGCCACTGCTACCTTTTTCTTTTTCATCTTGCCGCTTCCACTCTCAAGGTGACTGCATGCTGAGACTAATTTCACGCTTCATTCATTTTTTCTGGCTTTTACACTTGTATATGTGACCCTGAGTTTGAGTTTTTTTTGTTTGTCTAATGGTGTCTGTTAATGACTATAAAAACAGGTGTGAAAGCTGAAGCAGCATAAAAAGAAAACGTCGAAAATATTGTTGATAAACTGGTTCCGTCGGAGTTTGTCGGAGATCGGAAGGATATTAGCTCAGAAGCTTCATCTGACTTGGTAAACTTTCTGATCATGTAACTGTAACTCAGATGGTTGTTTTATTTTATTTAACATACGTATTTCTGCTCACTTTTTCTTTTCTAATATTTCTCCTAATAATGCCACTGATATTGATTTTTTTAGCTACTGTGTCAATGCATAATTGTTTTAAAAGTTCTTTTTCTTCTGGTTCAAAAAATTAGATGGAGTTGGGCTTGATCTACTCTACAAATAAAACAGAAAAAAGTTTTAGAAGTGTATCGGAAGTTTTCTCACCACATGCAGGTGTTCAAAACTAAATTACTATATAATAAATTTTTATTATATTTATATTGTCGTTGAACATAGCTATTTTGTTAAAAGTTCTTCACTAAAATTAAAGGTTTGCTATTATTATAAAAATTATAAAAATAAAAACAATTCTTTATAATTTTAAGTTAAAGTTTTCTTCATCATATTATTATTATTATTATCAATAAGATATTAATAATATAGATAAATCAAATTTTATATATATATATATATATATATATATATATATATATATATATATATATATATATATATATATATATATATATATATTTTATATATATATATATATATTTGTTAT
>Ga0214544_1008043_pt1 | contig 17972 bp, 15 predicted proteins | sample CNSS3metaG_FD_160074 | JGI IMG/M metagenome (GOLD analysis project Ga0214544, IMG submission 160074) | Root nodule microbial communities from cowpea collected in UCLA plant growth center, Los Angeles, California, USA - CNSS3 | ecosystem: Host-associated > Plants > Roots > Nodule | place: USA... | reverse complement strand
AAGCAAAAGTTAAGCACATTTAAAGACTCAACATGACATACACAAAGACACAAACATGTAGCTATCATGCATTTAAACTCATGGATTTGAGGCTCAAAGACTAAGCATCCAAAGACATGTTATCCAAACACATTTAAGAGCTTAAAGAGGTGCAAAAACCGTAGCCAAACTGCCACAACAAAACCTAAAAACGCTGATTCACGTATTCTTGGCAGATCTGACCTTTGCTTGCTAATTTGATCATAAGTTTCTCCACAGAACTACAAATGCGTTGGTTCTTTTTTTTTTTCTGGAAACTAGACTCAAAGAGCTTTCTTTGGACACCACAAACGTAATTTTTGGACCGCTGAGCTGGTGTAGTTTAATGTTTTAAAATCGTCAAGTTTTCTGCCAACACTGTTTTTTGTGTGTAATGGAAGTGGATTTGAACCATACAAAGATAGCTACAACAAGACAAGGTTAGCACATGAAAAACACCATATTCAACATAACCAAGGCTCTAGATACCAAATAATGAAGGATTAACTTGTTCCTTTTTAACATTATTGAGTATGGTGTGAGTTGATTAAGAAAGCTAAGTGAAATCCCCACTGGACATTAGGATAGCAAGCTATCTAGATGTGAAGATTCCTTTCACAAAGCTCAAGAGAAGAAGATGATGGATTGATTCAAAATGAAAAGGAAATGGAAAGCACATAAATCATAGAAAACCAAGAACAATGAAAGGAAAAAGAAAACATAAAATAGAAAGGAAAGAAATGGTAAAAATGTGAGAAGCACTCCACTACAAGGCGAGGCTAGAAGCCATGGCAACCTTGAAGATGAGTGGATGTGTGCCGCCACTTGCTATGCAAGATAAGACTTAAAAGCATTCACTCACAAGGGAGGAAACTCTCACAAATGGTTGAGACACAAGAGTGTTTTTACTTCAAAATGTTCAACCCTTTTACATGTCTAGGAGCACCCCTTATATAGAAGAGTTTAGGGACCTCTAAGCAAAGAAAAGATACCTAAGGATGTCTCTATAAAAATCTAACCCTAGTTTCTAGAAACTAGGTCAAATAAGGTTACAAAAAATGAGAGACAAAAGAGCTAACTATGGTGTGTGCAAGGCTAATTTCGTTCTAGCACAAAAGGAGACAAAGAATGTGTCTCATATGTCTCCAAAAAGTGGCCAAAGTGTGCTAAAAACAAAGGAGATCAAAGGTCCATAGGCACACTTGCTTCATGTCTTTTACTTTATGCTTTATGCCTTTGCTTTACTCTCTCCTCCACATCATTTATGCTCCCCAATCACCATGTGCCACCTAGCATTGCTTTCTTACTCCTAATTAACCTACAAAGTAAATAAACATAGATTAGCATGTTGGCTTAAGTCAAGTCAACTATAGTCAACAAGTCAAACCTAGTCAAAAGTTCAACAAGTCAACTAAAGTTGATTCAACTAAGTCAACTTTGGGAATCAAAAATAACAAACACAAATGAAAGGGATGAAAGATTAGTGAACTTCCTTTCTAAACATGCTTCGTCTTCTTAAGCATGTGCCTCCATCCTTGGTTGGGTCCAATCCTTCATCAATAACTATTTAATTTAATGTTGTAATAATAAATCTAATGATTTTATTAAAGTAATCGATCATAGACTATGCAATGCATTGGTATATCATGACTCTATAATGCATTGGTCCATGCCAACCCAAATCCATGATGTAACAAACAACTGCTACTGTACATTTATAGACCATAATTACTACGTGTCTGTGTACATACTCATGGAAGTTCCTTTTACTTTCCAGGGTCATTGCAATATCTTTGATAGAATGCCTGAAAGAAAACAAGTACTATTTCTTACCGTCATTTGACTCTTGTTTTACTTGCTTGGAAGGTGACTTAGTTTCGGCACAATGGGTTATAGATTTTTGGAGCTAGGTTACTGTGGAAACCATTTTATTATAACCAACAAGTTTGCAGCCTTCTACCCGAATTCGATGTTTTATCACACTTCAAAAGATGCTCTCAGCCTACAATGGTATCAGAATGAGTTTCCCAAGGTGAAGGAATTGACCCATTTACTAGCAAATCTGGACGCAGTTAATGGTAGACTCATTGATGTAAAGAGCAATTCAACCTTTTTTGATGATGGCATTGAGCGTAACATGTGTACCTTCAAGTCCCTTGTTCGTGGGTATGTTGGGCCGACATTTGTTCCACACAAAATGAAACATGTCTTGGCCTCTTTTGTTTCAAATGTAAAACATGAATCTTTTACCCCTTTTGGTAAAGCAACTGAAAGAGAGCCTATGGTGGTTGATTCACTAACTAAAGTGAGCAACTTTCTTAATGTTTCTGCTCAACAAAGGAAGTTGGTTCGTCATAAAGTTTGCTCCCAGGTTACTCAGCATTGCATATGGATTGGTGCACTTAAAGAAGTTCTGAATGGTGTTGCAATTGATTTGGATTGTTTGTCTTCTCGAGGCTTAAACAACAATGCTTTATTGGGTGCTCAAATTGTTCATAGTTGTTTGAACTTTCTTACTGAAATTGGTGTCTTTTCAGATCTCGGGTCTTCTTCATGGATGAAGCTTTCATCTTCTAAAGTTGATTTCACTGACTCACGAAAATAGGAAGATGTTCTTGTGATGTTCAATGATCTGATTGAATGCTGTAGAAAGGAAACAAGGTTAAAGTTGCATGTAGCTAAGGCTGAGATCACGAAGGAGGGGCTTTTGCACATAAGGGATGTTTTGGTTGACAACAATGGTTGATATAAGGAAGCTCAGCATCAAGAAAGCCTTGTGAGGAAGAAGCTTTCCAAAATGTTGGGTTACTCCTTTCGTTGCTTATTCACTTTATTATTGTATTACCTTTATGGAAGGGTGGTAGATATTGAAGTAGACATGTGCGGTGGGATCAATGGAAGTAATGGCAGGTTTTGCTTGTTTATGGGAGATTTTTTTACTTCAGATAGTGAGAAGATGGTTGGGCATGGTGTGAAGCAGTTGGACCAGGCACTTGGGATTTTCAAGTTTGTGTTGGAAATGGCTGAAATAAAAGGGCATTTGGACTTGTAGGGCCATATGTGGTGTGTTGGAGCTGATAGTAGAATTCTTAGGTATAGAGGTAACACGTACTTTGTGCATGGAATTTGTGTTTGAATAGAGATTATTGTATCACTTCATCATCTGATTGTACTTCATGGCACCTACATGTCCCCACTTAGCAGTTGCCTATGAAAACCACTTTTCATGTTTTAAGGTAATTCAATCAAAAGTCAGAGAAATTTTCTTACACAACCATCTCCTTTTAAAATGAACTCTATAGAGTAAGATAATTAGTTTAATTTTTTCTATTATATTGGATAAATTATTGGTATTGATTACGTAGCATTTTTGACAAATAGAATTATAGGATTTTTTTTCCCTAACTTTTGATCGATGTACTTGTGATGCAACTAATCAGTCTACCACTTTCCAAGACTATAATTAGTCTTTTCTTTGCTTTGAAAATGTTGTGAGATGCCTCGTGGTATATATATATATATATATATATATATATATATATATATATATATATATATATAAATCAGGACATGGTCTTATTTTCCAAGGTGCGAATTTTAATACCTTGGTAAAGATTGAATTGGCAATGGAGGCGTGAGCACCATGTGCAAATGAAAGATGGACTCCTAGATTTTGGGTTATAGGTTGTTTCCTTAGAATTTTGGGTTATAGGTTGTTTCCTTAGAACTCGTGAACTCTCACTGGTTTAGGGTTTGAGCTGACGAATGGTGGGAGTGTTCTCAACCAATTTACATTCATTAAAGCTACTGATACAAAGTATGGTTTGCCTTTATATAAGGAAGGCAACCATGAAAGAAAGTGGAAGAGAAGAAGAAACTAACGGTGTTGCCGTATACAAGAGCCCTAAGAGAAAATGGGTGAATGGAAGGAACCATAGCTAGGGGCCTTGTTCCTCGTTTGGTAAAAACTGGTTGGTCAAAGCAACTCCAACGGCAGGAGCGTGAAGGAGGCGAAGAACCCTAACGGCACAGTGGAAAACGTGTGAACCCTTAGCAAAGAAGAGACTTAGGACTGGTTCACATTGCTGTGTTAGTGGAAAAGAAGACTTGGTCACACATGTGGGCTGCTCCATTGATTACAGTCCCAATTTAGATGCTGTAACGTAGCAGCTTCTCGGCCCAGAACACTCTTCCTTCACGTGACAAATGCTGAAATCTCAGCCCAAAGTAATGTGCCCCTTCCCCACATGTCACGCTCTATTGATGCGGTGCTGGTGAAACAAAAAATAGGTTGCTGAAGAAACCATGCTTTATTGAGCTTTTGTTTGATACATGGGCTGCAGGTTTCGGCCCAAACAGAGGATGTTGCATGATAAATGGCTAAAGGCGTGGCTGCATAGAAATAGCCCAATTAGGATGCAGAAATCATAAAAACAATAATAGCCAAATAGATTTACGGCTAGAACAATTATTTATTTAATAACATAGAAACTAAATTGGGCTAAGCCATTGGACCAAGCTGAGGAGCCCTTTAAGGTGATATTCATCATCCCCTCCCTTTTGAAGAGGATATGTCCTCAGATCAAGAGGTTTCTTTAAGGCCCAGAGTTGTGAAAGCCTTGTTCCTCCAGGATCAAATATACGTCAACAAGAATCATCAAATAAATTTTTATTAAAATTTTGGATACCATTGCAGAGTGTATTTTCTTAAGACAAATGAAAACGGGCTTTTGTATTTGGAAACATTTTCAATGAGGCCCATTCCACAAAAATATTGAATTTCTCTTTGACTTAATTGTAACCTACAAGGTAACTCTAAATCAAAGGTTGATTTTTGCAAATCTTTTGAAGAGTATGTAATGATTGGTGAAGGTGGAAAAATAATTTTAGGGAGAACTAAGACAAAAGAATTAGTGACAAATGAAGGAGAGTTTAAGAATTGGATTACTCCCTTGTTGTTTATGCAAGAAAGTGTAGGATGTTGTATCTCTACTTCTCTAAGCATGGTTTCTTTTCTCTCTTTTGTTTTAAACTCTTTCTCTTGTCTTACTCTCTCTTTTTCTTCAAATTCTTTTCTCTCTTTTTCCTCCTTCTATTTTCTCAGTTGTTCCTCTTCTTCTCTTAATTCTTGTTCAAATTTCTCTCTTTCTTTTTGCTCTCTTCTCTGAATTCTTAATATTTCTTTTTCTTCTAACTCCCTCATCCCGAGCCACAACTCAAGAGATGTCATTTCGAGTCACAACTCAAGAAATTCCACGTGTTTACCCATTATCCCAAGCCACAACTCAAGGGATACCGTTATGAGCCATAACTTAAGGAACACTCCAACAAGTCGATCTTTAAGGTATCAGCCAAAGCCTTGTAGACCACGCACATCCAAAGCATATCAAAAATCTTGCCTCTGCATTATCGCTTGGCGCTGCTCCAGATCCTCTAGGTGAAATCAAGTTCTAGACCGCCTAACGGAACTTCTCTGCCTAGCGCCTCTGATGCCTTTGACTTTACAGATATCGCCTAGCGGGACGTCCCTCACCACAAGCGCCATGAGTCACAACAGTCCCTTGGAATTGTAGCTATCTCTTGAGAGGTCAAACACCATCACCAAGCACTACACTAGTACTTGCGTAGTACTGGTTTTTAGGCACCCATGACAGATTTCACCCCTCAATCAAGGCATCAAAAACCACAGTGATCTTCATCAAGTCGATTACATCCATTCTCACGTGTTTAGCCTATTACCAATGTTTCTATTTCCATTTAGGTTCACTAATCCAAGTGTACCACTAATTAGACTTGTTTAAGATCAATTTTGCTCATTCACAATAGGCCATAATCAATTAATACTACATGTATTCCACCCATGTTCCTAAGTATTATTTCATTCTCCTACCAATTATAAATAACATGACCATGATACTTTAGCCTATATATATATATATATATATATATATATATATATATATATATATATATATATATATATATATATATATATATATACTACATGTACATCTTAGACAACTTTGCATCAACAATCCACTATGATATTAGATTATGCCTCTCAATCCAGCCAATCCCTATTTTAAACGTAACCTCTACTATAGTGTCAGGGTATTCCCTTCCTTCAATACCAACTTAGAATTTAGCATTCTCACCTAAACTCACCTTTTGCATCACTTATCCCTTTTTAACATCCTATCCAGTATACCACTACTCCACTTTTCCATACTCCAAAATTAGAAAGTTCCACTTATGATGAGTCCATCTTCAAGAGTAAGGAAGCTAAGGAGAAGCCATGCGGAATTGATGAAGCTTCCATGGAGAAGGATGAAGGTGCGGAAGTTAGAAGATGAGAGGAGAAGTGGTGCGGCAATGGTGTTTGGAGAAGCTCTCAAGTGAGGTTGGGCCAACACTCAAGGAAGGGGGCTAGAGGAAACCAAGAAAGAGAACTCTAGCCTAAGTTGATTCACAAAAAAAGAGGAGTCTGGAGTCATCTCAACAAAGTTTCTCTACTATATTCATGAATGAAAATACAAGGGTCCTAAACTCTCTATTTATAGGCTAAAATGAGACCAAGGAGTCCCCAAAAAGTGGAGGGAAAAAAAGGAGTCTAGAAAGTTGAATTTTGGAGCCAAAAAGGAGCATGTGGGAGGTGTGACTTGCCACCTAAGCAAGTCACACTTGTCTTGCCATGGGAAGCTAACTCTCATCCTTGGAGAGCAAGTTTGAGAAGCTTCTAGGCTTTTCTAGAGTAGACATACTACTCTTGGCCCATTTGGCCCAATTCCCCTTTTTGGTCCAAAATTACTTCTAAAGCCCAATTTCCTCCAAGGCCTAATACATGGCCCAAAGAAAACCCTATTCTACTAGGCCCAAAATACAAAGCCCAAAAATAAACCCTATTCTAATATTTACAAACAAAGTGTCCTAGGCTAGGTCTTCACATCTTCCTTGGCCCATGTAAAGTTCATCTTGGGCCTTGTATGTGCATTGGAGGCTCATTCCTCTTGTATCCTCCTAGCCATTGCTCTTGTTGTGGGTCCCTTGGTTAGAGGCATCTCATCATCTTATCTACTTTCAGTGCCTGGCAGTAATCACGGTGCTACCAAGCGGTGCATACACATTCTGGGAATTTCCCAGAATTCTTCTACAATTGTGAACTCTAAGATCACCATCATCCTCATTTCACCAATTCATCAAACCATAATACAATCAACTGCACCCAAATATCAATTTAACATAAAATGAACCATTTTCAGTCCAATTCGCACTATAATTGATCCTTAAACCCAAAACCCCCCAATTATGCAAACTCTAATAGCATACATACCAATTTCATCCAATTAGTTCTAATTACCTTGCCATTAGCCAATTATTCGTAGTCCACCTTATACCCGACTACTAAGAACCCTTTTCCACCAATCCAAATCAATCCAGAACGCATAGAAAACCCAAATCGAGCCAAAACCGCTCGCGTCGCATAATGGGTGTTCATCACCCCCAGGCAGTTCACACAAAAACCCAAAAACTGGGTTGAAACACATGTGTCGCCTGGCAGCCAAATGGCCAGAAAGGAACATATTTCACGTAGGCCAAGGTTTGAACACACAACCATCCAATATCAAAGCAAGTGTACAACCAATTCAACCAATTCATGTTTCATGATAATTCCTATAAATCTAAGATTATATTATCACTCATTATGATCAAGCATATTACCAAAATAATAAACAATTAAAACAACACCCAATTTAGCATACACAAGACTCGAACCGAAATCCTCTTAACACAAGAAAGTACTCTCAACAATTTTAGCTAGTACTATTCACATCATAAAAGCCAACATTAAATGTTATAAAGGCCCCCTAACTACCCGCATTTATTAAATAATTATTTATTTAATTATTTAAATTTCTCGGGTCTTACATATATGAATGTTGATAAGTAATAAATAAGTTTTGAAATGCACATCTCTTAAAACTATTTTTAAGCTTTCTATCATTTTCGTTGTCCCATTATAACTGCACATCTCTTTCTTTCATTTTAAATTCCTTTGCCACTATAACTTTATAACACTTGATTAATCCAATGCTTGCTTGCATTAACTTAAGAGGGGATTGTTGGTTTATTATAGGTTGAGTATGCATTCAAGTTTGTAGGTTCTGTGTGTATACTTTATGTTAGTTTAATTTGTTCTCAATAGTAGGGTCATAATATATCAAGAAAAGGATGATTGTATTCATTGTTCCATAAATATCAACATAGAGATTGGACGCTTGTCAACAAGAAGGCCAAATATGCAGGTTCTTATAACTTTCAAGACTTAATTGGTGGTTTACTTGAATATTTAAAATTCTATTTTTTTTCAATTTTATTTATTGATGATGGTATAATTATCTCTTTTTATGTTTATAAGATATGAAGCCATTTATGTGGCTTCACTTAATAATTTGTGCTTTTAGGAGAGTTGGTCTATGTTATGATATAAAAGTCATTTCAAAAGTATTGTATTTTAAGCGATAATAAATGCAATATTAAAACGCTTTGTAACATTTCAAAGTATTGTATTTGTGATGTTAGAAACAAATTGTATTTGTGATGTTATAAATAAGCTACATTTGTTTGGGAGCTTTGTTGATTTCTTGTATCTACCAGGTTGTATTCTTGGTTAGTCAATATTGCAACATTGCTCTAAAAATGTCATTAATGCATGAAGATGATTACTCTGTCTCAAAACCAATTGAGCATGCATTTTTTGCTCCACCAATTGTATGCGGCTCTACAAATATGAGACCCCCTTCTCATGAGGGACATAAAAATTGATCAGAAGCTTGCAATCATTTCATTCAACTAGAACCTAAATCGGATAAGAGGGCTCAATGCCAGTATTATGATATTCTTATTCGATGTGAGAAGGAACAACTGCAATGTGTAATCATGTGTTGAGATGTCCAAATAACCCCAATAAAGAAGTAAACAAGAGACAAAAAGAAGTTCATCTTCAACAATTGATGGGAATATTAACTCTCCTTCTTATGGTATATTTGCCCAAGAACTTTGTCAAGTAGAACTGGTAAAAATGTTTGTGGAAGTTGGACTCCCCTTGCAATTTGTAAAGCATGTTGCTTTTAAGAGGTATTCAAATGCTTTACAATCAAGATTTAAGATCCCATCACGATATACCTTATCACAATATATTGTAACATTATTAAATGCAAAAAAGGTATATTTGAAGGATTTTCTTTCTCAACATTGTCAAAGAGTTTGTCTCACTACTGATGCATGGACTTCACTTCAAAATCAAAGTTATATGTGTTTAGCAACCCACTTCATCGACAATGATTGGAATTTGCATAAAAGGATTTCGAATTTCTATCAACTAATAAGCCATACCGGAGAGGCCATGGCTAAATTGGTTGAGTCATGCTTGCATGATTGGGGGTTGAGTCGTGTTTGGACCTTGGCAGTAGATAATGCTACATCAGATGACATGTGAGTTCAACACTCGAAGAAAAGACTATTGTATTGGAATAACTTGGTTTTGAAAGGTGACTATATTTATATGTGTTAGTGTGCACATATTTTGAACTTAATTGTGAGTAGTGGGCTAAAAGAGATTAATAACTTTGTTTTAAGAATTCGTGTTGCGGTGAAATATATTAGATCATCTCCTTTTAGATTTATGAAATTCGAAGAGTAAGTTGAAAAATAAAAGATTGAATATAAAGGTCATATTTGCTTGAATGTTGAAACAAGGTGGGATTTAACCTATTTGATGTTAAATGTTGTTTTCAAGCATAAAATGAGATTTGTTGAGCTTGGGTTTTATGATACAAAATATGCTATTGAGTTAGGAAAGGGGATTGGAATGTCTTCTTATGAACATTAGGAGTACATTGAGTCTATTCTGCATTTTTTGAGCATTTTCTATGAAGCTACTTTGCGCATCTCTAGTAACTCTTACGTTACAACTATTATCTACATGTTAAAGGTGGTAGGAATTTGGAATGGGAACAATCATCTACTCAAGTCCAATGCTACAAGCGATGCAACATATAAGATGACTGAAAAAATGGAAAAAAATGAGAGATATTGGGGTGAACCTAACAAGTTCAATATGTTGTTGTTAACTGTTGTTGTCTTAGATCCTAGATACAAAATGAGTTATATGAATTGGGCAATTGATCAACTTTTTGTTCCTGACAATTGATGGATACTTGTTAACGTCACGATTGGATATTTCCTTAAAATTGTTGTTTGATAAATAAAAAGTCGAAAAGGGTGAGCTAAAAATGACACACAACAAACACATGTAGAGATACCTGATTATAAGAAGGATCTGCATGGTTGGAATTTTTTTTTGCAAACAATAGGATTAACCTCTCCAAACAAATTTGAACTTCAAAAGTATTTAGAGGAAGAGCTTGATACAACTGCAAATTTGAACATTCTTGATTGGTGGAAAAGTAATTCATGTAGATTAATCCTGTCAAACATAGCATGAGATTTATTAGCTATTTTGTTTCTATGGTAGCATTTGAGTCTACGTTTAGCACAGGAGGAAGAGTGTTTGATCCATTTCGTAGTTCTTTATCACATCAAAAGGTAGAGGCACTTATATGTACACAAGATTGGTTAAAAGACATACATTCACCATCGTTGTTAGACTATGATTTTGAAGAGCTTCAATGTTGTTGATGTTCAAATTATGTAATAATATTACCATTAAATATATATTAAGTAATGATAATTTTATTAATTTCTTAGAGATTGGTTTCTCAACAAGATGTTGACCACAACATAATTTCTTTGAGTTAAAGCTCAAGCATCATGCCTCTTGCAATAAAAAAGTACATAAATGGACTTCCCCTATTGTTTTAATGTTTAACTCTTTACTCACATGTTTTCCATTGGTTTTGCACATGTTCGTTTTCTCCATTGCATGGTCCTCTGGTTTGGTTGTGTTGTCATTGGTTTTTGTTGTCACTTTGGTATTATTGGTTGTTGTAAATGGTGTTATGTTATCGAATCTAGTATGAATCTTACTAATTATTATCTACTTGTGTACCCTATGTACTTTTTATCCGATGGACTAGTTTTATATTTTCTTATTAATGCAACTTGTTCTTTTTCCAGCCAATTCTGGAGGTAGATGGAGCTTTTCTTTGGTTTAATAACAGAGGAGGTATTACTTACTAGAAGTATATAGAAGGTATAACTTTTTCCTTATTGGTGGGGAAGATATTGCATTCTTGTTGGTGCTTTCATATATAAGAAAGATGCTTTAAATTTGTGGTGGTGTCAGTAATAGTATATCCCTTATGCATCCTTTGCTAATTAGAGTTAGAACTTATAGTTTTCCCATAAATGTTTTATGTCCTGATTTGGTATGGAACCATGGCCATTGTATTATATGTTATGTTTATTCCTCGTTTCCGTACATGGTTAAGTATATATTAAAAAAAATCCAAACTAATCTTTTATAAGTTATAGTTTTAGTAATAATGACAATTAAAGCATGATTTTATTGATTATCATACCTATCATGGAAATAGATTATTTAAATTTCTTTAATAATTCATTCATGTTTCAAATAAATCATGAATCAAGTGGATTGATGCCAACTCTAGTTGCTTAATATTATATATATATATATATATATATATATATATATATATATGGTTGTAAAGTTGTTGCTAATGGGTTTGGGTTAATGGGCCATGGAAGAAATTTTGAACCTTGTAATCAAATGGGTGTTAGTACATTCTATTTGAAGAAACTATTAAATTCCCATGAAATCTATTGTTCTTTTTAATTTTAGTTATTTTTTAATGTTAATGACTTTATAAACATTCTCATTACCAAATGATTAAATGACTTTTGTATCGACAATTGAATGGTTTTAATTTTATTTTTTAATGTTAAGAATTTAAATTATATATTATCTTTAATCTTTAATAATATTAAATTTATAATATTATTATATTTTATTATTATATATATTATTAAACATTTTTGAAAAATATTTATGTATTAGATGAAATAGTTATTTTATTTTTAAAATATAATTTTAAAATTAAAATTAAATTTATAAAAAAATAAGTTTCATTAAAATTTGATTTAGAAATGGATCTGGATATCCAACTTGATCCATATATTTGGATATGGATTTTAAAATATCCAAATTATTTTTTCACAAAAAGTGGATATGGATTCAAAATTCAATCCACATATTTGGATTCAGATTGGATCTGGATTGGATATCTAAAGATCTAGTCCATGCCTACCCTTAGTTCTCTCTCTTCAGTAGTTTTAGGATAATCCTTCCTACTAAGAGTGACTCTAGTTCTTATAGGCAACTAGCCTCTCTTAGAGTTATTCATGTTATACCTCTTTAGGATGGTATAAATGTACATAGATTGAGGAGTCCAAGCAACCTTTTAGATCTATCTTTATAGATCGTTTTTTCCTAGAACATAAGTTGTTTCTCCCATATGTTTAGATAGAGAAACCTTTGTTGTATGCAAAGTTGGAATATCATTCCCAATGAGTAATATGTCATCAACATATAGTAACAAGAATGTTATCGTGCTCCCACTGGCCTTTTTGTATACACAAGGCTTTTCTTCACATTTAACAAAATCAAACATTCTGATTATGTTGTTGAAATGAATGTTACAACTTCTATAAGCTTGCTTTAATCCATAAATGAATTGTTGCAACTTGAAAACTTTATTATGATCAAACATTAGTGTGAAACCTTTAGGATATGTCATGTACACATCCTCTTTCAACTCTCCATTAAGAAGATTTGTTTTCACATCCATCTCCCATATTTCATAATCATAGTATGTTGCAATATTTAGTGGAATCCAAACTGATTCGAGCATTACCACATGAGAGTAAGTATTATCATAATTTATTCCTTCCTTTTGACGACATCCCTTGGCAAAAAGACGAGCTTCATAGGTCTTAACCTTTTCATCTGCTCCAATATTTTTCTTGTAAACCCATTTACATCCAATTGGTTTTATATCCTTTGAAGCCTAAACCAAAGTCCATACTGTGTTGATTTGCATGGATTCCATTTCAAATTCTATGGCTTCTTTCCAGTTTCACGATCTAAGCTTTTCATGGCTTCTACGTAAGTTTTAGGGTCATCATCAACATAATTATCCTCATTCGCTATATCATCTAGCACAATCAAGTTTAATCTATCTGGTGCATGATCTAACCTACTAGACCTTCTAAGAGGTGTTTGTGTTTCTAAATCCTTTTCCTTTGGATTCATTGGTTGTTATATTTGTTACTGAATGGACTCAATGACTTGTTCTTGAACTACAACTGGATCGCTAAACGCTTTCTTGACTTGAAAATATCTTAGCAAGGTTGCTCAGTTTCCATCTTATGTCCTTGAGCATTCAATGTTTAATTGACGGGTTGATCTTCATCAAGTTCTATTTCTTTAACATGAATTTCCTCTGTAAGAAATTCCCTTTCTAAAAAAAAGGTTCCTCCTGTTGCCACAAACACTTTATGGTCATAAAGGTGGTACAAATAGTTTCCCTTTGTTTCTTTAGAAAAACCAATGAATGTACATTTATCAGTTCTTGCTTCAAGTTTATTTATGCTTAAGGCTTGATGTACACCTTCTCCATATCTCAAATGGCATTGTAGAGACAAATTTAGTGGGAGCTTTATTTCACATGTTGCTTCCAAAGCATATCCCCGTAAGCTTGTTGGAAGATCAGTGAACCCCATCATGGATCTTACCATATCTAATAAGGTCTGATTCCTCCTTTCAGATTCACCATTGTGTTGTGGTGTTCCTTAAAGTGTCCACTATAAGAGAATCACACTATCTTTCAAATAATCAAAAAATTCAACATTAAGATATTGTCCTCCTCTATCATATCTTAACACTTTGATACTCTTACAAGTATGGTTTTTAACTTTGCTTCAGAATCTCTTGAACATTTCAAATGATTCAAATTTATGTTTCATAAGATATAGAGAAATCATATTGTGAAGCGTCATTAATAAGGGTGATAAAATAAGAATATCCTCTTTGGCTTAAATTATCATGGGTCCACACTCATCAATATGAATGAACCTTAATAATTTAGAGGAACTTTCTCCATTTCCAATAAATGGTGACTTGGTCAATTTTCCTTTTAGACAATATTCACAAGTTGTATATGATTCATAATCATAATTGTCAAGATAACCTTTTTTTGTGTAACTTGCTAATTATTTTCTCTCTAATATGACCGAGTCTACAATACCAAAGATATGTTTATTTACATGATTGTCGCTTTCTCTTTTAAGACCAGAAAGATGTATAATAAGATTATAATACATATTAGGTAAGAAATAAATTTCATGTTCGATATGTTCTTTCTCATATAAACAATCATTATCACTATTATTATAAATCGTGAAAATACCTTTATTAAAAACAGCATGAAAACAAAGATTCTCCAACATAGAAATTGAAATCATATTTGTAATCATGTGTAAAGAGAGAGAAAGAGAGAAGAACCTAAATAAAGTTGTATATGATATAACTATGTTGAATAAGTATTAGAGAGAGCTATATGAGTTTATATAAAGGTGCATGAGTAACAAAAAGTCGTTACAACAACTTTTTCACATAACATCCCCATAAAAAATATATGGGATTGAGAAAGAATCATAAAAAATATTGGCTTTGTGAAAACATCTGTTATTTGATACTGTAATGGAAAATGAATAAGAAAGATATGTTTTTGATGAAGATGATCTCTGACAAAGTGAACATCAAGTTGAAAATGCTTCGATCTCATATGCGTAATTGGGTTGGCAGCCAAGAGAATTGCACCCTGGTTGTTTGAGTGGATGTTGGGAGCTAGGATAATGTCATGGAGTTCACTGAGGAGAGCTTAAATTCGTGTGATGTCTGTGAGCACAACAACTATGCTATGATACTCCGCTTCCGTGGTGCTCCTTGAAACCACCTTTTGTTAGTGTGAAGACCAAGATACAACATTTGACCTAATGTAAACAGAAAATTTTATGGTGGATTTCCTATCATCTATATCATTGCCCTAATCAAAATCGTTAAAGCCAAGAATATGAAGACTTTTGGTTGGGCGAAGGACAAGGCCATACAAAATTGTGCCAACAAGATACTAAGAATACTTTTAACTACTTTCTAGTGGTGCTCTTGAGGAACATCCAAATATTGACACACATGATTAATAGAAAATGCCAACATTGGTTTGGTTATGATAACATACTAAAGAACACCACCATTGATCAATAAAAAGATTGAATTGGACCACAAAAACCAACAAAGACATTGGAAAAATGAGAACCATAATTTTGTTTCAATGAAGAGACACTCTTAGTTGATGTCAAACCAATATCAATACTCGTAATTAATGTCTTAGTGTATGAACTATGAAATGTGTGTAGTTACTTAACCTATAGTGACACTAAGGAGACTTATTTCATTTTGCCTTTTCTTCAATTTGATCTTTGCCTCATAGGTGAATAAGTATTTTCCATTTGGAGCATATTGGTAACTAGGAGGTACATGCACATGCATGAAAGTAATAATGAGACTTTAAATTTTGAATTTCTTTTAAACCATAAAATGAGAAATTTTATGCATACAATTACAAAATTAAACTTGAGCAAGAATACATTAGATAAAACAAAAATAAAAAATAATAATAAGACAAATATATGGTTGAAAGAATATTGATCAAGCTAAACAATTCTTATAATCAACAATAACAATATAGGATAAAATTGTAAAGAATTAGAAATAGTCTGGATTGGGGCACACAAAACACTGTCCTTAGGGATAAAATACCCTCACTACACAAGGAAAGACAAAACAATGTGCATTCCTCTCCCAATATGCACTCCTCCCCCAATATGCAACAACCCATCATATCAATCGAGTGCAACGAAAGATATCTAAACCTTATGAACACCAATGCTTTATTAGATAATATAGAACAGAAGAAACACTTCTATGTGAGTTTGTTATGTTTATTGTGTATTTTTCTCATGTAAATAGATTGTATTTATAGGTAAAAAATAGTAAATAGTAATATATATATATATATATATATGATTAAAATAAAATAGACAATAATAATAAATCTGATTAAACTAAAATATATGTAATAAGTTAAAAAATTGTTCACCCATAAATAACATTTACCCATCAAATTAATAGTCCATAAAATCATGCGTAATAGTAAGATAACTTATTTATTTATTTTTTAAATTGTACTAAATATTTTTAACAATCGCTACATAATTTAAAAAATAAAATAAAGTATATCATTTTTAAAATCAAAATATCATATTCTAGTATAAGGAACCTTCTTAACCTGAGTCTTTACCTATTTCTTATACATTTTCACTCAAAAAACGTAGAGACTTAATTGTCTTGTGCTATATCACTTGTAACAAAATTTTAGTAAATAACACATACAATATCAATGCTCAATTTAGGTTCTAGTCAGTTGTTAAATGTTACGACCTTGTGCATGTACCTTGTTTCATGAGTGTCACTTAGAAACTTATCAATGTCTCATGTAACACCCCAATTTAGGATGTCACAGAAAGATATAGATTGTGGCCATTTTAAAGTAAAATGATTTTTTTTTCAAAAAGGCATTTAAGCAAAAGTTTATAATTTAATTGTAAATACGTAGTTCAACATGTCTATTTGGTAAAATCCATTCCAAATAACAATTGCGAACAAAAAGAAAATTACATAGTCTTCAATATTTGATGTAAAACAACTAAACAAATTATAATAAACTCCTAAGTTCATCCCATCCTCCTAACGATCTACTCTTTGTGAGAACCATCTACATTATCAACTGCTCTCGTATAACACACACTTCATACGATTATCGAACACACAATAAACACACAAAACAACCAAATAGGGGTAAGTTAATCATAAACAATGATATATAAAAGATTCTTAGTAAAATAATATTTTTCAAATAAGTCACATCCAATTACAACACTTAAGCATAATGCACAAATATAAGGATTATAATCTTAAGGAAAAGATTTAAACTTTAACCCCCAACGGCACGCACCTCCAACACACAGTGCATGAGAACCAAGGTTCCCTAGCCTAACTATAACCAAAACATTACACGACAACATACTTTACTACAATTTTCCTAGAAGAATCGAGTATTGTATCTAAGCATTGGTATCACAAAAGAGAGTGGGTTTTGCTTGAATAGGTAAACTTAAAAGAACCCGGTGCATGGCATGTAAAACCTGTGGCCACGAAACACAACCAAAGAAAAACATCATGCATGGTTGTCCCAATCAAAACTACGGTGCCCTTAATTCCTAAGATAAAACAACTAATAGCCAACACCAAGTGCTGCCCACAATCCTAGATGTGATTCAATTTTTCATGCAACCCATGGCCCCCTTCCAACCAACACAACATGAAATAATGAAACAAAACAAGAAAAGCCAAAATACCACATAAGTCTCCAACTAAATTATAACACCTCCCTTAACACCAAGGTAGAGAAACATGTGAAAGTTGTACTCAAAATATAAAGAATGAAACCAATTGCATGTGGAAGTAAACAAGAAATAGAAAAATTGGAAGAAAGAGAATGGCAAAAGAGAAAACAAGAAAGTTGTGGTTGCACTCCAAAAGCAAAATTATACTATGATGATGAAGGCGTGACCACCTCCGTAGAAGCTCCCTCAAGAAGGATCACTAGAAGCATGTCTAGAGGGGAGTCTTCTATTCCATCACCTTTATCTTTGTCTTGCATTACTCTAGTTTGAATTCCCTAAGTTGGTTTCTAGTTGACTTATTTTGGTTGACTTGTTAACTTTGATCCAAAGTTGACCTTTGACCAAGATTAGATTAACTTAAACCAACATGCTAATCCTTGTTTGTCTTG
>Ga0214544_1008042_pt1 | contig 17975 bp, 9 predicted proteins | sample CNSS3metaG_FD_160074 | JGI IMG/M metagenome (GOLD analysis project Ga0214544, IMG submission 160074) | Root nodule microbial communities from cowpea collected in UCLA plant growth center, Los Angeles, California, USA - CNSS3 | ecosystem: Host-associated > Plants > Roots > Nodule | place: USA... | reverse complement strand
CAACCATTTGTGAGAGTTTCCTCCCTTGGGAGTGAATACTTTTAAGCCTTATCTTGCATAGCAAGTGGCGGCACACATCCACTCATCTTCAAGGTTGCCATGGCTTCTAGCCTAGTCTTGTAGTGGCATGCTTCTCACATTTTTACCATTTCTTTCCTTTCCCTTTTATGTTTTCTTCTTCCTTTAATTGTTTTGGTTTTCTATGGTTTATGTGCTTTCCATTTCCTTTTTGTTTTGAATCAATCCATCATCTTTTTCTCTTGAGCTTTGTGAAAGGAACCTTCACATCTAGATAGCTTGCTATCTTAATGTCTAGTGGGGATTTCACTTAGCTTTCTTAATCAACTCACACCATATTCAATAATCTTAAAAAGGAACAAGATAATCCTTCATCACATTGCCTTGTCACTTAATCCACACAAAACCTTGATGTGATATAATTTGATTACAAACTCTAATTTTGTGTACTTGCTACTGTCACACAATGTTTGATTTCCATCATTGAGAAACTCAATAAACTCATCATGATCCTCCCTTGGTCTTTCATTCAAAACATTATCTACACCCAATGGTTGTGTTCTGCCTAGATTAGTACCTTCTTGCCTCTAGTGACCAAATGCTTCATTGATAATCATTTCCATTCGATTTTCATAATGAAATGCCTCTTGTATATAATCTTCATTACTAGAAATATCTTTAATTTGTTTCTCACCATGAAGATTCCATATAACATAATTTTTGGAAAATGCTTTTAAAATCAAGTGCTCCTCAACTACGCCTCTAGTTTGCCATTTCATAAACTCACATTTGGGACATGAGCGTTTAATTATATCTCCAACAGTCTCATTCTCAAAAGCAAAATCTAAGAAGTTTTTTAAACCAATTAAGTATTCAATTGTATTTTGAGGGTTAGCAATCCAAGAATTATCCATTGAAATAGATATCTAAACAAAATGACAATAATTATTTTATAAAATAAACTAACACTTATAAGAACATGAATTTAAGGAACAATAGTAGCTAAAAAAATCATATATCTTTTCCACACTTGTATAAAAACTCTCAAACGCAAATAAAGTTTCTCCAATTACCTCTGCCCCTACCCATTCTTTAAAAGTTCATGTGATAACATTATATATATATATATATATATATATATATATATATATATATATATATATATATATATATATATATACATATATACATATATACATATACATATATACATATATATATATATATATATATATATATATAAAAGTTGTTCCAACAGTGAAAGAATGCTCCTATAAGAGAATAATATATGATTCACATTTCAGAATCCACATTAGTCCATTTTTCATCCAAATTGAAATCACTCACTTACTTCACTCTATCTCTCTGCCACATATCACACCTAATAGTCTCCGCAAAGCATAGGATATCATTGCATTGGAGCAGCGACAACTGCACCATTGCTCTTGCTTCACCCCAAATTACACACATCTCCCATCCCAGCCAAAACATCTAATGTAATATACAATTAGGAACCTAACAAACAATTTTTATTTAATAAAATAATATAGGTTTAATTATGCCTTTGGTCCCCATTTTGGAGTCAAAATCTCAAAATGGTACCCAAATTTTTAAAAGTCTCAAATTGGTTCCCTTTTTTGTTAAAATGTCTTACGTTTGCCCTTTCTGTTAAGTCAAGGTTGACGTCGTTAGAGGGAGTGCCACATGTCAGATCCTCAATTTTTTGAATTTTTTTATTATTTTTTTATATTATTTTTTTGAATTTTTTTTTAAAAAATCAAAAAATTGCTATGTGTCAAGCTGTCATCGTGCTACGTGGCAGTACAGAGTGATGTGGCTGTGACAGTGACACATGTCAGTATTATGCCATGTGTCATTTCTTTAGTCTCAATTTGATCCCTTTATTTTAATTTGTCTCAATTTAGTCCCAATTTTTGTAAAAATTGGCAATTTTGTCCCTCTTCAAATTGAAACAAAAATTAATTTTATATAAATGTTATACAAATATTTTTATTAAATTTGATATTTTTATTCAAATTGATATTTTTATTATATATTTTTAACATAGCTAAGTTTATTTAAAATTGTGTTTCACATTCAACTTTACTTAAAATTGTTTTCAAATTTTAAATTTATATGTGTTTTATTATTACATGAACTAGTTAATTTATGAATTTTTTTCTATTAACATTATTTTCTATTAACAACTTTAAAACAAATTTAAATAAAGTTCAATGTAAAATATTAATTAAATGAACTTAATTTGGTTAAAAATATTTACTTGAAATATCAATTTTGATGGAAATACTTGTGTACATTTATATAGAAATTAAATTTGATTTCAATTTGGAGAGGGACAAAATTGCTAATTTTTACAAAAATTGGGACTAAATTGGGATAAATTAAAATAAAGGGACTAAATTGAGATTAAGGAAATGACACGTGGCATAATACTGACATGTGTCACTGTCACTGCCACATCACTCTATCATTGCCACGTGGCACGATGACAGCTTGACACGTGGTAATTTTTTGATTTTTTTAAAAAAATTCAAAATAAAAAAAAATTCAAAAAAAATAAAAATAAAAAAATTCAAAAAATCGAGGAACTGACACGTGGCACTACCTCTAACGGCGTCAACCTTGACTTAACAGAAAGGGCAAACGTGAGACGTTTTAACAAAAAAGGGGACCAATTTGAGACTTTTTAAAATTTGGGTACCATTTTGAGATTTTGACTCCAAAATGGGGACCAAAGGCATAATTAAACCAATAATATATGTAAAACTTGAATTTCAAATTTTTTTCCATAAAAATTAAAGAAGCTAACGTGTCAAGCAAACAAATTTTTTAACAAACAAAAATTAAATAAAAAAAATTCAATTTTGAAACTTAAAATAAAACCTTAAACACTCATTCTGCATCACTCACTTTCTCTCACTCCCTTCCTCTCACAGATTCAGTGTCTTCTCATTCTCTTCCACTCTCTCCTCTCTCTCACGCATCACTCACATTATTTTCTCTTGACACAACCTCTTCTTCACTCCAACGTTTAGTTTATTCTCTATAAGATTGTCGTTTCTCGAAGCTTTTCTTCTTCTACAAGTGTATGTAATTTTTTTTATGATTTCTTTCTCATATGAAAGTTTCGATGTTTATTGATGAACACATTCATCTCCTTTTTTTATTGCTTTTATCTGGGTAAAATTTTTTTTTATGTTAACTTTCTTTTGTTTCAGATCAATAAACTCTTGGACAAGATCAAAGATTTAAAAGCTTTTGAAGGTCACAGACAAGTCTCTCAAGCATAAAACATGAAACACGATCTCGTCTTTTCTATTCAAGAATCACAATGGTATGTATTTTTCCTTTTTTTTCTGTTTTCTTATCAAAGTTTCAATTTTTACTCAACTTTTGATTGTTTCTTCTTTCTCACCAAACTGATTCATGTTATTTTGTTAACTTGCGTTTTGTTTCTTTTTCACCCCAAAGTTTTTTCTTTGTTAACTTTGAGATCAATGAACTCTTGAAAAAATAAAAATGAACTCTTGACAAGATCAAAGATTTAAGAGCTCTTGAAGGTCACAACAAGGTCTCTCAAGTTCAAGACTTGAAACATGATTTTTCGTTCAAGAACCAGAATGGTATGTATTTTTCGAACTTTTTTTTTGCTTTCTTATCAAATTTTTGATTTTTACTCACCTCTCGATTGTTTCTTCTTTTTGACCAAATAGATCCATGTTCCTTTTTTTTACCTTTCTTTTTGTTTAGATGAATAAAGAGCTTTTAAAGGTCAAAGACATGCTCTCAAGCGTAGAAGAAGGAGAAATGTTTGATTTTTATCATTTTCCTGCTTCTTTGGTTGGTTTTCTTGGGGTTTTCTATTTGGTCTTCTTCTTATTCTCTTTGGCCTATTTTTTTTGTCACATTAAGGTTTAACATCTTGAAAGTTTTGGTTTTGTTGATTTAAGGTTTTTCTGTCACTTTTATTTATGATCAATTGATTTCGTCACTTTTTCGTTTCTCACTCGAAGAAGAATGTTTCTCACCCAAAGAAGATTGTTTACCGTCTATTGAATAGTTTGTTCACACAAGGATTTCAGTTATATTCTTCTGATTTTTTTTTGTTTTCATGTTCTTCTATGATTGTTCTTTGATTTTGGGAAACAAAGTTCACTTTTTTTTCTTATCTTGATTAGACCATGATTGCAAGAGGAATTTCTGATGAAGAATTCTTTATTGAAGAGGTTATTTTATAATTTTCTTGCCATGCCACTTATTTCGAGGATACATTATGTTGTAAAGGCTCGACCTATGCAATGCTGGAAAGGGTAATTTTTTTTTTCGTATTTATGGTGTTCTTGGTCATAACAAAATACTGATGATGATGATGACAACTACCTTTTAAAGTGATGAGATTTTTTAATATAATGTTTCTCGTCTTTGTGCATGAAGTGATTCATATTCTTATGTTTTGTTCATTTTGGCTTATCTTGCCAATGCTTCGTTTGTCTTATAGAATTCTTGTGTAGTTTGAGTTCAATTTCTCTATAACAAATTTTTGTGGTTATTTTCTTTTTGTATTTATTCGATTTTTATGTTTTTGATTTTAGAATTGTAAAATCTGACTTCTTTATATTTTTTATTTCTTTAAATTTAAGGGTTTCAAACATTTTTTCATTTTATGGTTTATTGTTTCACTATATTGTCTCTATCCTTTTTTATGGTTTGTTTATTTTATCTTTGTTTGGAGGAAGATTATTTGATGAAGTGGTCATATGAAAAAGAAAAGCTAGAACAAACAAATGATGTAAACGACCAAACAAGGGGAGAAATATTTAAACAAGCTGCAGAAGAAAACATCTATCCTTCTAATACCATATCAGCATGTCATAGAATTAGAGATGAAAGGAAACTCAATAAATAAGATAGCTTTATTGATGTGAAAAGTACAATTTTTTCGAGTTACTTACAAAAGAAATTCCTACCTACTAAAAAGGGAGAAAACCCCATGTTTAGAGCTAAATAGTAAAGACATTAATCAAATCAAAAAAGTGCACTAGCAATGGAAAATTGAATTAACAAAATAAACTTGAAATTAAAAATTTAATATTATACATCACGGACAATCACTGCAGTAGAAACACTTCCATAAACCCAAACACTATTCCAAGTCTATCCTAGCATTTACAATTTGAACAAAAGGTAAATTGATTTCTTTTGATGTTTCTCAGCGAGAATTGAAGTTTCAACTAGACAATCATCCTAATAAAGATTTCACTGAAAATCAATATAAACTACCAATTGAAACTTTAATTCTAGCTAGATAATAATGCTAAAAACAAAAAATTTAATGCCTCTCACAATGTCTACCAACTTTGGGACCATGAGTAATATTTTCGTAATTCTAAGTAATAGAATAAGTCCATGTGTACCTTGGCTCAAGTTTCGTACAAAAGGCACTCGTACAACCATAAATGACGTAATGATGAAGTGATAGAGACAACGTGACAAATACGACGTCACCAAGAGGGCATGACGGAGTTGAATGGTAGAGTGACTGATTAGCTACTCAAATTACAACAAAGATTGAATCGCGCAGGGCTACTTAGGTCACGATGAGAGGACGTGATGGGGAGGGCGTGATGGAGAGGGCATGACGGAGAGGGCTACGATGGAGGCTAAAATGAAGATGAATCGCGTTGAGCTATTGAGGCCGCTATAAGAGGACGTGACAGAAAGGACATCATAGAGAGGGCGTGATGGAAAGGGCGTGACAGAGAAGGCTACGACAGATATGAAGAGGATGTGACAGAGAGGGCTACGACGGAGCTGAATCGTGACTTAGGTTTTCTCATGCGTGGAAACTGATTTTGCGATTGAGGATTCTGATTTGGGAGGGAACGAGTTTTTGAAAAATGTAATATAATTTGTGGAGGGCATAAACCTCTTAAAAAAAACAATAAAACCCCCCATTATTATTAGCTTTTAGAGAACCCACCAGAATCTGCCTATTTCATGTTTATTTGTGGAGGTTTTTGTAACCTCTACAAAATGATCTCCACTAAATAATTTTTTTTGTAGTGTTACTAAAACCAATTCAATCAGGAAAAGATACATCCCTACTAAACTACTTATCCATTCACCAAAATTCCACAAAATCTCCAAGTCATTCTTATTTCACAAAACCATTAAATTTTACTATTTGAATTTCACAATTTTTACTATACAAAGAATAAACACGTGGACACACATATGTCAAGACATAAACACTCTCACGTCAACAAATCCTTTATGTTGTTTGGGACAAGGACGAAATTCAATTTTCTACCATAGTTTATGAAATAAAAAAAAAAATCACCATTTTAACTATATTGAACTAAAATATATTTGACATTTGGGTTAGTACTAATTTGGTTTATGACATGCCAAATGAACGTGAACAACATCCCTTCAATTTGAAATTAGGTTGGCTTCATTAACTATTTTCATATTTCCCTAAACTTTGTAGCTTAACAAATATCATTTGAAGAGAAATCTACCAAGCTAAAAGTTACTTAGGCTTAAGTCACAATAAATGATAACACATAAGTCACAATAGGGAAACATTATAGTAAAAAATGGAAGTAATCACAAAATCTATTGGTAAATCAAAATTATTGACGACTTACCGACGACTACAATTTTACCAATGGATAAAAACATTTGTCGATAATTACTTAATGTTGCAAATATGTCACTAATTATCTGTCATTAATTACCAACAAAATATAATTTTCGATAAATATCCATTGGGAATTAGTGATTAGTTTGTGACCATTAGTAAATTTTGTTAATATATATCACGATTTGGTTCTTCTTCTTGCTGCTCTTCTTCTTATTTTTCCTTTTCTTTTTCTTCATCGTTTATGACAACTCTTCCTCCTCTTCTTCATTTTCTTCCCCCATCGTTGCCACCCTGGTTGTCGTCACGCTGGTACATTTCTGTCATCACTTCACTGTGGCACCATTGCTATGCTACCTCCCTTCCTCTTAATCATGCTCCTCCTCCTCTTTCTTTTTCTTCTTGCACATCTCCAATTAATTTACAAGCATATTTCATCAAGTTTATAAAAAATTTGACGCCCATTTTTTTCTATGAATTTATTGACAAATTCTAGAAGTTAAGTTATTCATGAATTTACCAATGATATTTCACAAATTCTATTACTAACGGATTTACCGTTAGATTTTGAAAAAAATTCAATTATCCACAAATTTATTGACAAAGTTTAAAAAATCATTATCATCATATTTATCGATTGATTTTGCAACAACATGATCAAAGCTAAAGCATAAATTTTGATATCCATTTTACTGATGGATTTTACCAACACATGTTATCAACATATCCATTATTGACGAAAAGTTTTGTTAGTAATTAAAATCCTAAAATCCATCAATAAAACTTGCCAGTGAAATAGAATTTATTGATGATTTTCTTTTTCATCAATAAATGTTATTCTATCAATGGATTATTATGAAATTTTACTTGTAGTGACAAAGTTTTGAGTTGTGAGAGCATAACAACAAACTACAACCAGGCTCATGTTTTCTGTTTGTATGTGCACTTTGCTCTTCAACTTCATTCATCCAAAATATACCTTTATTTTCACAAATCCATTTTATGGTGTTCCCAACTCTTTTTAACCAATGAACAATGAACTAGAACCATTGGCAGATCTTGACCAAAATTTCTGAAGATGCCAAATAATATACTCAAAATGTATATATTTAATCATTATCACTAATATAACAAAAGTATATATATATATATATATAACACATATTTTAAAAGAATTTAAATATTTGGAGGGCATGGTCCCTATCCTTCTAAATTCATCCCAACCTACAACAATCTATGGGTGGGCAAAAGTAATTGAACTACACTGCACTAATAAAACATGCATTGAAACAAAGAATAGTTTGTTTGAACTGAACTAAAAGTTAGTACAGAAAAAACTAAATTGAACTATTTTTTGTTCTACAAACTACACTGAACTGTATTGTACTAAACTACACTAAATTGTAATATGAACTAAACTATGCTCGCCACTTTTGGCTATAACACCCAAGATCAATTTTGGCTATGCTCGCCACTTTTTGAAAATTAATTAAAGAAACAAAAATTGTTTCTTAAAATTTAATCTATTAAATTATTGAATTTACGACATAAAAAAGAGTAAATAAATCACATGTAAATTAAAACTGAATTGTGGAGTGTGAAGCTCAACATTAAGCCATTCATATTTCTTTTCGTGTTTGAAATAAAAGATAATAAAATATTTTTGACATATTATAATTTATAAATAAGCAATGTTTTATATATATTTATCATGCAGTGATCTCAATTTCATAAATGCTTTTCAAAATCCTTAAAAATATTAGAATACATCCTAAAATTAAAATATAAGTGTTATTGGTGCACAAGGTTTGCTGTAAGGTCCACTTTATTTTCTGCCCTAATTTTAAGGGCCTATCCTAATCAGATGGGCCTGAGCCTGACCCCTAGAGTGCCAAAGACCCTAAACAGCCATAACACCCTCATTTCCTACACTTTCTAGAAATTAGTTTCCCTCATTCTCTCTTAGAGCTACATCCGTGCTCTGCTAGGGTTTAGTCCCAATCTTGGTCAAGTAGCTCAAAACTCGTTTTCCTGCTCCATGTAAGTTATTCTACAGCTCACACCTCTCCTCTCTGATCATATTTTCATATTTCCAGTTAGGGTTTCGTAGTAAGCTCGATTTAAAATCTGTTCCGCTATTTTCCAGCTCATTAATCCATTCTTAGAGCTGTTGTGCTTCGCTGTTTGGTGTCGAAGTATTTTGCTAGCTCTTTCCAAGTAAGGGAAGCTAGGGTTTCACGTTTTCTTATCTTTTTGGCTCATGTTTAGTTATGTTTTGTGTTTTTTATGTTTGTGTGGCGTTTATGATGGTTTGATAATGCATTGGGTGTTGTTTGAATGAGTTTTTGGTTGTTGTATGCGTGAACAGTGGAGGAGATATGATAATCTTGCCCAAGCGAGTGGAACTCGTCTAAGCGAGAGTATCAGAAATCCCCCAGGAGTTGCGTGAGTTGCCGTTCAAGCGACGAGCTCCAGTCTCGAGCGAGAAGTCATCTCGCTCAGGCGAGGAGGTATCGTTTAAGCGAGAGAATGCGATAGCACCACTATTCCTCTTTTCGAGTTCTCGACTAGTCGAAAGGAGCTCGCCGGAGCGAGGGAAACCTCTCGCCTGAGCAAGGCCTTTTAGCTTGAGCGAGGGCTGGACGAGAGTGTGTCAGGTTTTGCTTGCTTCTATGTTCTTAGATGTTTGCCACATGTTTGGTTGGGTTTATTATGTTAAAGCATGGAATGAGTGATTTTGCATGTATGAGATGGTATATGGACTAGAATTGATAAGTTGGACATGATCTTGACATGTAACATGTATGGAATGGTTGGTTATAAAAGTTGACATGGAATTGGTATGAACAATGATTTTATATTGGTTGATGAAACATGATGTTGGTTTGGTCAGGACGTAATTCCACGATAGTTTCGTGGTGGTGTCTCATTTGGTCAGGACGCAATTCCATGAATCTCTAGGTGAGGTCTCATGGTGGTGCCTCATTGGTCAGAACGTAATTCCACGTTGGTTGTGTGGTGGTGCCTCATGGTCAGGATGTAATTCCATGGCCCCTATTAGTGGGAGCTCATGGTGGTGCCTCATACTTAGGACGTAATTCCACGAGATTCGTGGTGGTGCCTCATTATATAATTTAGTAAGAATTCATGGTAAGGATAGCATCCTGACGGTCTAAAGAGTCAGTTAGTCTCACGTATAGCGTACTAACTCAAGTGGTGAGAGTAGCAGGAGGCCTTAGATATTTTAAGGCTAACCTTGTGAGTGGTAGGGTGAAACCCATTGGCAATTGGCTTTGTAGAGCAGTAGAGGCCACTACAAGTGCAAGCATCTGGTGAATCTGACTAATTATATGTATCCAAATAAGTCGTGTCTTGAGTCTTAGTGTCTTGTTTGCGAGTCATCACATGCTTGGTTGATGTATGTATCTTTGGCTATCAATTTGTATGTAATGGTATGATAAATCATTTCCTACTCTAGCTTACCCTTTCTGCTTGTTGTATGTTATGTGTGTGGTTTTCTCTTTTTGCGATGATCATCAATTTATTGGTGTGAGCAGATGCGAGAACTCCTCGTGGTTGTTAGGGTGATGGAAATTCCACTACTTAGCTCGTCTTGGATCAGCTCCTGTTTCTCTGAGTTTTCCTTTAGGGCGGTAGCCCATGTATTGTCTAGCTCTTGTTGTATTGTCTAAATTTGAATATTGTCGATCGTTTACTCTGTTTTGTTATTGGCATCGTGGTGTGCCTTGATATTTTCATTTTAAGTACCTTGAATATTTGTAAGGATTGATGTTATACTCAATGACTTGTTTCTTATATTACGTTGTGTGAAATTTCATTTAATTAAGGTTATTATTTAAATGGGGTGTTACATTTGCAATTAAGAAGAAGAAAGAAACGATAATAGTTTTGAGTTTGTTGGAAGAAAAATGAATTATGAATTAGCAGAATGAATGAATGAAAGTAAAAGTGTGTGCATCACCATGGTAATGATTTGGGGTATGGTTTGGGAATTGAATGAGTTGGGGTATGGTTTAGGAATTGAAGCTAAAGTCTGAGATGGTAAGTGGGAGCAACTTCTTCAGTTTTGCGGCAGTTTTGTAGTTAACTGAACTGTAAATTTAAGAGTTCAATTTCTTAAAACTAAACTAAAAAAGTAGTATAGTTCAGTGGTTATTATTAATAGTTCATTTTTTTTTCTACCCCTACAACAATCAACTTACTACCATCAATGACGACCTAACAATGAAGGACAATCTACAAGAACATACTACAATAATACCCTCTCTTTATTGTGCATGCGCATTGATGTGACCCCAACAAGGCTCAATGCTTGGACTATTGGCTAGGCCCATTCTTTTTAATTTCTTTTAATTTTCTTTTATTTTTAATTAAATAAAGGTTGTTCTAATTAGGCTTGTTTTGTTAATTACAACCCATTTTCCAAATTATCAATTTTTCTCTAAGTGTTGGCATTGGGCCTACGGTCCAATTCTTCTCTACACCGAATGCAACACCTATCAACAACAATTGCAACCTACGACCCAGATGGGTTCATTCATGTGTACAAGTTTTGGGCATACAAGTGGCATCCAATGTTTTTACATGCTGCTGGTTGGCAGATTGGGGGTGCGCTGGCAAATATTTGGGTTACAACTTCCTTCTACCACGTTCTATCACTTAGACTATATTGGGCCAAGCAACACATGGATTGCTTGAAGCCCATTACGCGTCCATTAAAACAACCATCAAACGAAATTAGGGTTCAGCCTCACGTCCTATTCCTTTCTCCTAAAACGCACCCTGCACACCGCAACTAGGTTTCTTCATCACCAGCTGCTAGGGTTCATGAGAGGGTTGTGCCCCTTCCTTTAGGTTTCTGTCCCAACCCAATTCTATTAGCTGCTAGGATTTTTCCTTTCAGTCATCACGCGTTCTTTCCACCATTAGATAGGAATGTTTGTCATGTTTTTGCGTTTGTTGCTGTTAGGAATCTCTTAAATGGCTTCTTCTTCGTCTTTCTTTCTCAGTTGCCTTTCCACTTATATAAAGGTAGGCCAACTTCATGTATGGATTAACTTTGGTAAATGTAAATTGGTTGAGAACACTCCCACCATTCGTTAGCTCAAACCCTAAACCAGTGAGAGTTCCTACTGGAACGAGAGAAATTCACACTCGTATAAATTTTCCGCTGCGTTTTCAATTGATTCCACAAAACGAATTAATGTCAGGAGGCTGTTCCGTTCATTCACCGTTGAATGGAGCTCTTTCTCGCTGATTAACGGTCCCGACGGCCTCATCACGCATGAGGAGAGTTCGTTTGATTTCGTGATTTTCATTTGTAATTTGGGATTAGGGCATGAAAACAATAGAAACTTAATTTTTTATATTTTTATTATTTAGTAATTTGTTTTACAAACCGTACTAAAATCTATTTATTAAAATTTTATCTTTTGTAACAATTTTTATTATTTTGATGGATGTGTAAACTTTGTATGTAACATACTAATTTTATTACATACCGAGTATTTTAAATATGTATAGACAATTTCTTCTAAAAGAATTATTATGACGTAAAAAATCTGTGTATGATTATTTATATGTGGATGTAAATTTTTATATAAATATCTGTAGATAAATTTAAATTTTCTGGGTGCAAATGGACCAGACTTAAATATATAGATACAAACCTGTATGTCATTATCATATCACGCATACTATGAAATAAATATGGGTGACCAGATTAGAAAAAGAAACACAACCTCTAACAATTATGGTATGGGCATTATCTTTAAAAATAGTTTAATACAATAATCACTTAAAATCTTAAGTAAAAGTTTACATTGGCAAGTTTATAAGAAAAAAAATATATTCTGGATTATCTAATTCAAAGTTTGTATTTATACTTTGGGATTGCCTCTACAAGACTTTTGCCTTCAATAACAACATTTTAAAAGATATTATTTTAAATTGTGCAATGAAGTTTGTTCCAAAAATATAAAGGACAAATTGATCACTTGGAAAATTTGGAGGGAATTGAAGGAAAAATCACAAAATGTAAAAGAAGAAAAAACCTAAACATACATGTTGGAAAACTCACTTTCCACTCCTATTGGGTTGGGATTATAAGGATGACAATGCAAAACGAGTCGACTTGCAAGCTTATAAAAAACGTGAGAGATGAACTAAGTATTTCAGGCTTGTCTCACATAATTCTCAATTTGTGTGCCAACAACAGTTTGATCCGCATTTGGCTCGTATAACCTACATTACTTAGATTCCTAAATTTCAATCGTTCTAGCAACACAAGTTGTGTGTGTTTTTCTAAGTAACTTGTTGATTCATTTTCTTCTCTAGTCCATCAAAAAATAATTCGTTCATTAACGTTCAATCCATTTAAAAGTAGTTTCCTCATTCACATTTATTCTCTTCTTCCAGTCCATTTTAAAGTCGTTTCTATTTTCAACATGCATGTATTTAAAAATTCAAAATTTATGAATATTACTTATTTTAAGAAATAGGCCTATATAAATTATTATTTTTATTAATTAAATTAAATTTTAAAAATTTCACTAGTGCAGATTGGGGTTTTTAACTCGCCTTATAGGCCTCCGTTACTACGGGACCGAAGCCTATAAGGAGGCGATGGCATTTTTGAAATTTTTCTCAGCATTTTGCCTCGGGTCCAAATTCAACCGAAGCATATAACAGGTTTTATGCTTCGGTTCTCAATCAACCGAAGCCTATAACCCGTCAGTGGACCCTAGTATTACAAAATAGCGCATGATTTGGCCTCGGGTAGCAAAGGACCGAGGCCTATAACAGACGATTTGGCCTCAAGTGGCGAAGAACTGAGGCCTATAACGCTTTATGCCTTGGGTGTTTACAGAACCGAGGCCATATCCTTTATTTAGGTTCCCAAATCGCGCGAACCCATCACTGTTCATCATCTTCTCTCTCGCGAACCCTCTCCGCCATCGTGCCCTCCGTCATGATTCGCCCTCCGTTGCCCTCCATCGCCGATTGCGCCTCCGTCCACGAAGCTAGCGTCGCCGGTCTTGCTCCGCCACCGAACAGCAGGCGAAAAGGAAGGAGATTCCGCCACCGTCGTGCCACCGTCCCGCCCTCGTTGCGGCTTCCGTCGCGCCACCATCGCGCCTCCGTTGCGCCCTCCTACGCACCACCGTCACGCCGCCTCTGTTGCGCCCTGGTTGCGTCCTCTTTCGCGCCTCCGTCGCGCCCTTCGCCGTGCCTCCGTCGCCCCACTTCGCCACGGTCCCCCCAAAACCGAGGCCAAAAGGTGAGCATATGGCCTCGGGTACTACCAAAACCGAGGCCAAAAGGTGAGCATATGGCCTCGGGTACTACCAAAACTGAGGCCATAAGGGGAGCGAATTTTTTAAAAATGTAAAAACGTGAGCACATATGGCTTCGGTTAGGCCACAAAATCTAGGCAGAAGACGTGCTCTATGGCCTCGGGTACACGGGAACCGAGGCAGAAGAGGGGCTTTATGGCTTCGGTTGGCAACCGAGGCCAAAGGCTATCCTCCTTTGGTCTCGTCCCAATATGCTTCGGTCCGGAAACCGGTGCAGAATATGAAAAATAACCGCTGTCAAAAGGCCTTTCTGTACTGGTGTTTATTAAAATTCCCATGGGATCATGAGCAAATGTTGTGCAAGACAAGTTAAAGAAATTAGTTTGATTTTTTTTTTGCGGACTGGGTCAGACCAATCCAGTTTTTGCTGACCAGATGCGGGGTAGACTAAAATAGGATGGACCGACCCACATTACCATCTGAATCATATTTTAGAATTTTAGGTTTTATTTTAACTTGTATTGGATCAACGAGTGTTTTTGAATAAAAAATTTAAAACTGAATAGAATCTTTTATTTAAATTATATTAATGAAAACAATTTTTATTTAATTTTTAAAATAAAATTCATTTTTTATGGAAAATATTAACTTAGAAGTTAATAGCTTGATATGACTTAAGTTTATTTATACCAGACAGGTTTTGTGAATCAAACCTGTGAATCAAACCATTATTTTAACATTTATAATTAAATATAAATTTCATTTTTATGCTCTTGTCAAAATTTATTTCGCTACTAATAATGAACAGAAAATCTTCAAGAGCCTGGAAAAATAGATGCAAATTGTAAAACTTATCCACTGAATTTTAGTCCAATAATAATAAGGAAATATTCATTTATCTCGATCAATTTAATTATTTCCCTAATAAATGTTTGTATTTCGAGGAAATATCCTAAAATTGTTGTGTATGATTCACATAGAGATGAGAATTAGTCAAAGTATTCGTACTACAAAATTAAACCATGGACTGCAGCACTGTATCAAGTCTTTCTGCAAGTCTTCTCGCATCACTCGTATACAGGTCCCTACTCCACTGCATTCTGAATATAAATACATCACAAATCTCTTCACATCAATGCAAAGGAAAAAGTGAATACTATATACCAAGCATTATCAAACACTTTCCAACCATGAAGGCCATTTTCTTTGCTTTCTTACTCTTTGCTTCTCTTTTCTTCCTTCTCACTTCAACTCTCGCTCGAGAACTCAAGGGTAATAACACTCTCTAGCTTCTCTATACTTCTTAAATTATCATATGCACCAACATCACACTCGAAACTTAAAAAACTTGCTTTTGATAACTTATTTGGATGAACTTTTTCAGTGCAAATATATAGAAGTAATTTATTTATTTTTTCTTAAATTTGATCGGTACAAGTAGATGAAAAACATGTTTTGGTATAGTTGAAGCCAGCAAATTGAGACAATTTCTTTTTTATGTGAGAAGTGACCACTATAGTTAATGTAATTATGTATATACGCTCTTACGCAGAAGGAACATTTCAGACAGGACATCCTAATAATCCTGCTGTTAATTGTACTCGGGGTCATCGTTATGCAAGTTGCCTTCCAAAATCGACTCCACCATCACCAACATGCTCATCTTATTCACGCAATTGCTGATATATCTGAATGAATTAGATAGTTTTACCTGTTCCTGATGCCATTTAATACTAGCTATGTTAAACCATGGTGCTACCATCTCTATGTTTTGCCTTATTTGGCTGAATAATGTGTTTTTCCAGTTTGCTATTTAATAAAGGTTTGGCCTAGGCCATTTCAATACATAAGAAATACTTTTCGTTTTTGTTGAGTTTGTTGTATATGTCCCATCTTTAACGAAGGATGTAAAAATAGTCTTCGCTCTTATTTGAAACGATAGATGCTTTTGCATGCTAGAGAAAAAAAACTATTAAGGCCCCTGCGATGCGACTAGATCATGAAAACTTAAACATTATAATTGGTTTAGGAGAAAAAATAGAGACACTTCTTATTCGGTTATAAAAAAAGCAAAGATAAGAAGATGAAAGAAAGGAAAAGAACTGTCTTCGATATCCAAAGAAAAGAAGACAACAGAGAATACATAGACGAGAGAGTTGAGTTTGTGGTTATCTCAATACAGGACCAAAAACACGTGTTTTACAAACGGGAAAAGGAGTCCGAAAACCATTCTATTATTTCCGGTAATAAGTAAAGAAATCAAACTACCGGTGAACTGAAATAATAAATAATCAATATCCAAACCCGGTAATAAACTAATTAAAACTCGAATTTAAAACAAAATAATCTGTGACGTAAATTATTTGAAAGTGAAAGTTGATGTGCTTTTCGTTATTAAAAAAATTTATATTTCAGGTTAATTTTGCTTTGAATTTTTTTTAGGAAATACTTATAAATTTTATTATGAAAAAAAATTTGTAGTCAATTTTTTTGCAAAATATTTTGTATAAAACATTTTTATAACAAATTTTGTAAAAAGTATTTACAAATTTTATAATTTTATATACCTGTTAATTAAAATTTTTAAAAAAAATAGGAAGAAAAACTTTTTCTTGTAAATTTCTTTAATAAATTTATAAAAAAAATCTCATGTAAAATTAGAATTTTAGTAATGTTTAAAACGGACACCTTTTGGATCATAAAAGAGTTACGGACCCTTAAAATTAGAAGGAATATCAACTTTATTAAAGAGAATATTAGTACAAACTATTATCAAGGCTTGAATATTCAAAACATTTACAATGTGGAAGCATCTAACAATTATCTAATAAAAGCAATTGTTCATTTCAATTTCGAATTTATAAACATGATTAGTCGTTTTGTGTTCTAATTAGTATTATTCAAAATATTTGGTTCGTACAAGAGTAATAAAATTTAGGTAGTTTCTTGTTCAAAATTTATGAGAAGAAATTGATGGACTCTTGCGGTATAGGTTTATAGTTTGGAGAGGAAGCAAAAGTGCATATATATATATATATATATATATATATATATATATATTATGCATTATAAATGTTTAATAGCATTATATAAAGCGCCCAATCTTTATTGGCTTGTGTACTTACTCGGTTTCGAATACTTGGATTGGAATCACGTACAAGATCTTCTTAGCGAATCGAGATATTTGGAGATAATTATTCTAAAAGATATTAATGTTAAAACACTTTTTTCAGAATAATTGATTATCTCTTATAAAAGATTTCAAGTAAAAAAATTTGTTAAATATATCTATTCTATTTATCCATAACCTAAAGGAAAAGAAGGAAATCAAGAAATTATAATATCGAGAGAAAGATCAATAAATGCATGGTTACACGTAATATGGAGAAATGATCAGTTAAGGGACACAGTTAAGGAGTCATTCAAAAAATAAAATCAAAGGAGAAGTTATACGAAAATCGAAGAGGACGTTGAGTAGAAGTAATTCTAGCAAACATGGGCTAAATGGACGTAACTGATGCAAACTTGGGGGCTTCTAAATAGTTATTCTAATCACTATCTATTTTTTTTTTTTTTTTGCTTAATGGGATAGGAAATATAAATACGTTATTTATGTTCGAAATGTGGGTGACAAATTGTATTTACAACAAAAATAATTTGAGAACGTTGTGAAAAGAACAATCGTCACTGTAGTAAAAATTATAAGAATTTGGGCCACCGTTTTAATTTATCTCTTTTATCAGTTCTTTTTTATCTTTGGTAATTTATTTTTTTACTTTTTCCTTTTCTAGTTCATTTATTTTCTTGTTAGTCTACATTCTTCATAGTTTTACTTCTTTGCAATATTAATCTGTTCCTGCAGAGGGACAAATAAGATAAGTTAGGCACGAGCGTCACCTTACTATGTAGTCCGCTATCTCCTTAGTTGGCCTCTTCCCATTCGATACATGCCGGCTTGAACCCAGGAGGGGTTACCT
>Ga0214544_1008041_pt1 | contig 17975 bp, 9 predicted proteins | sample CNSS3metaG_FD_160074 | JGI IMG/M metagenome (GOLD analysis project Ga0214544, IMG submission 160074) | Root nodule microbial communities from cowpea collected in UCLA plant growth center, Los Angeles, California, USA - CNSS3 | ecosystem: Host-associated > Plants > Roots > Nodule | place: USA... | reverse complement strand
AAAATACTTTTCCCTTTGCCTCCAAAATTGTCCACACGTGCAAGAGTTAATATCATTTAATAAAAATAAATTTTTAAAACTTAAGTGTTGTGCATGTCAAAACTGAGTCTAAAAATAATGTTCAAATATCATTTTCGTATATAATATAGTAAATTTTATAAGTAACAACATATTAATATTGGTGAAAAATCCTCCCAAATACTAACACAATAACTTATTAACAAAGTAATTGGTAGAACATATGTGTTCTTTGAATAACTTAACCTGACCTTTTGGTAGAATGGTTAAAGTTTGGACATTCATTTAAGAGAGTGGTGAGGTTTAGTTTACCAATGCCAGGAATAAGAAGCTCAGCGGGTGGGTAAGATAAGAGTTTCATTGGATTTCAGTTGTGGTGAGATATTTCTTTGAAGAAGCTGAATCATTAGTATTTGAGTTGGGGACCTATAAAATGCATTTCATTTTCCGATTTTGGAGTATTATTTTGTGTACTTCATCTTAAGATTTTGAACATTTAGAAGAAAAAGATGAAAGATAGAATTTCATTGATATCTCCAGAAGAAAAAAAACTGTTACAGCAATTAAAATTGCCTTTATTTATAATAAAAGAAGGGTGCAGTAAAATCCTATTCTAGATGATGCTCCATCGTAACATTGCCAGCCTATAATCTGTTAAGGTTGTTAGCGGTGGATAGTGAAAAAAATTCTGCAGCTCAATGGGATGATTTTATTGTCTGCCCCTGCTGAGTTGGTGTATTTAATGATTCATGTGAAAATCCAATTTTACCCTTTTCATCATTTTCGTAATTTAACACTTCATGTGTTCGAAACAATGACTGATAGAATAAGCAGTTTGCCAGATGAAGTGTTGTGTTACATTCTCTCTTTTCTTCCAACCAAACTATCGGTTTCAACCAGTATTCTCTCCAAGAGGTGGAGACCTCTCTGGCGCTCAGTTCCTGCGTTCGATTTGGACTATCCCTGTCCCAACTGGAATATATTATCACATCCTGGTTTTTTTATTTACATTTGCACCTTCATCGTTTCCCAGATTTTGAAACAACCCATCCAAAGATTGCGTCTCAGAACTTCTCATTTTCAATCAAGGCTTGTTGATGGTAATGTAATAATGTCATTTGTTAGAGGTGCTGCTTCCCGAGGCACGGTTCAACATCTTGATCTCCATCTTTATTTCTCTACTTTAATTGATATGTCATATGACCTAGCTTGTTGCAAAACTCTAAGGGTTCTCAAATTGAATAGCGTGACATTAGCCGTGTTTTCTTCGGCTGATTTTCCCTTACTTAAAGTCCTGCATCTTTCCAGTATTCATATTTTAGATGGTAATCATGTTCATCAAATTCTATCTGCATGTCCTGATGTTGAGGACTTGAAAATTGAGATTGCATATAAACCAACTTTTTGTGGCTATGAGGATATAAACGAGTTTAAACGATTGCCTAATTTGCTTAGAGCTGTTATTGATAAAGATGTAGTTCCCTTGGAAGTTGTTTGCAATGTTCAGTTTCTGAAGATAAACATCAAGGTATGTTTCGTCAGGGTATGGATTCTTTAGGTGAAATGAATACTTTAAACCCTAAACAAAAAACTGATTTGGAAATTTTCTTTGTGATGCAATTATTGTAGGCAGGTGACGGAGAGACTAGTGATCCCATTCCTGTATTTCATAGTTTAACTCATCTTGAAATTATGGATTGTTATTATTATTATCGCAATAATCCTTCCATATACTGCCATGATGTGTTCAGATTGTTGGAGCATTGTCCCAAGCTTCAAAATCTTTCCACTGATAAGGTTTGTTGAATTCTATCTTCAAACGTTGTTTCTTTATTTTTACTTTTTACTCATCTTTTACATCTATTTTACTTTGTTATTCTTAACAGTGTATGTTATTTCACAGTCTACCTAGCATTTATGATTGGTCTTCTCTAGAGTGTGTTCCCAGATGCATCTCATTAAACCTCAAAACATGTCTTTTGAAAAATTATACTGGAACTAATTGGGAGTTTGAATTTGCAAAATATATTATGGAGAATGCCAAATTTTTGAAGGATATGATAATCTGCTTTGATATACAAAAAGTGAAGCTTGACATGATAGAAGGACTATCATCATGTTCAAAGCTCTCTCCTTCTTGTAATCTTTCATTTAAGCAATTTTAAAGATGTTTTCATTTGTTGCTGTTTTCTGTTTGGTTAAAGTTATGGATGTGTATTTCTTTCTCATCAAATTGTCTGTATTGTTTACAGAGTTAAATAAATAATTTGAAATTTACTTTATTTACTCAACTATATAAATTTAATCTGATGTTACAAATTTCTGTATTTAGAATTCATAATAAATAAACACTTTCACATATATAAATTATCTTGATAAATAATTATTATCGTGATTAAACATTTTATTTAACTTTTGTTCATTCTCTTAGAAATTATTTAAATTCAAATAGGAAATATGCATAAAGTTGTAGAGTATTTTTTACCTATGTTCATTCTCTTAAATCCGTAATTTTCTTCATCTTACGTGAACCGATCGTAGACCAAAACTCGTAATTACACACTACATTCAAGGTATCACTTAATGAGATTTTGATAGAATAACTCGAAGCGATTTGTTACCTTGATGAAAGTAAAAAAGTATTAATATATAGGTGAAAACTTTATATATTTATTTTTTTCATCTAGTAAAAAAGTAATTGACATTGTATTGCTATATAAAATATTATCATAAATTTAAATTATATATTTATGTTTTAAATTTTCGTATTGTTTAAATAAATTTTAGTCTATCATGTAATAATAAATTTAGTAAATTGTCAGGATTTATTAAATATTATCCATACCTATATATAAAAGGAATCTTTCCTTTTTGATGTCCACTTTTATGGTAACTGATTTTTTAAATTAAATAAATTAAATTTATCTATAAAATATATAAATAGTATCTATAATTAAATTGTAATAGTTATTTATATTTATTTTTATAATTATAATTTCATTATTTTTTGTTATTATAAAAAAAGTGAACATATATATGGACGTAACACATGTTTTCTCACTAGTAATGTTTAAAGTGAATAGCGTATGAAACAAAATAAACAATTTTATTCCTATAAAACAATACTCTTCCAGTTTTCACAGTCTCCTACCCATTATAAACACCATTTGATAAAAGAAATAACGTGATATGCTTAAATCGAGTATAATTTTGTGTTTTTTTTTCATATATGGAACATGCAACTAACCTTTCACACTATAACCACTCACTATATGTTGGGAAATGATTTATTGTGCAAAACAATATTATATGCAAACACTACACCATTTTTTATTTTAAACTACATTGAACTAGCTCACAGTTTTTTAAAAGTTGTCCATAGAAAATGTGGACAAAACAATAAAATTGTGGTCTCTTTCTCTTATATGGAGAAACCTGTTATGTTATTGTAACGTTAAATACGTTTTTGGTCCTTCAAGTTTCAGTGAAAATTGAAATTAGTCACTCTTAAAAATTTTTGACCAATTTAGTCATTCATCTTTATAAATGTATGGATTTAGTTTTTTTAATCAAATATTGTTAAGTTTATCTAACATTTCAAGCGCATTTCATGATAATATTTTTGAGTTGATTACATCGTTTGACACATTCACTTCAATATTAACTCAGATATTATTGTGAAATGTATCTGAAACATCAAATAAACTTAATAAAAGTTGATTGAAAGGATTAAATCCATGCTTTTCTAAAGTTTGAGGACTAAATTAGGTCAAAGTTTCAAGAGAGACTAATTCCAATTTTCACTTAAAGTTAAGGGACCAAAAACATATTTAACCCTTTATTTTATTCATATACTCTCTCAATATATAACAAAGTGTATCAGAGTATAAAATATAAAATGTTTCCTAATTCTAAGACAATTATTAATTTATAAAATTGAAAGATATTTTTAAAAACATAAATATTTTCTAATAACTAATTTAAATAAAAAAACATATTAAATAAATATTTTCAACAATGGGTCATATAATAAATTCTATTTTTCTAAAAAAATCAATTGAAAAAGCAATTTGTCGTATTGCAAATGATGAGTAGTCAAGAAGATATGAAACACAAAGATCAAGGTCTACATCTAAATGATCGTCAACGTCTTGAGATTATTGCTTTATTGAACCAATCCAAACCACAGTCCATGTGATGTATTGCTCATCAAATCAGTTAAATCAAGCTAAAGGTGTGTCCTTCCCTCTTTGTCGCATTTTACAAAATGGTTAATTAACAATCACACATGAACAAATAAAAAATATAGTTTACATGATTTCTTTTTTTGTTTTAAAAATAAAATCACAAAATTATTGATCCGGGAATTTTTTCCTTTTTCAAATGCAGATTTAGGCAGAATGCGGACTTAAATATGTGCGGACTTAAGCGGATGTTTACTGTATTTCAATTTTGTGAAAAAATTTACTATATATACATATGATCAATTATGTTCACTAATAATTGATATATTTGTATTCAAACTTAATCAATTACGTGAAAGAATAAATTATTTTAAGTTTTTTTAAGACTTGTCATACAGAAAATAATCAATTAGATTAAAAGTAATAATTTATTGATAAATAATTACTTAATTTATAAATGAACAATAACTATTACATTTGGTTACAACAATTTTTCACTAAAAAAAGGCTTTCTTTTAATTTAAATACAAATTTTCTTTTTGCATTATATTTGCCAAAAAAAATCATATTGTAATTCTATCAAATAATTTGTTTATTTTATCGATCAATTCACTCCCTCTTAAGTACAATTGAGACAATCTTTATTATATAAAATGCATAAATGCATTACCAATCTTATTATATGCAACATTTCTATTTGGAATGACAACAAAATTGGATCAGGTACAAATAATGCTTATTAACTACTAGCCTCATCTAAACAAATTTGCTTTGTTATCTATCAGCTATCTATTAAAAAATACTTTCATTTTTTTTCTATATGTAAGTATCTATAGATACTAGTAAATATTTTTATTATATTTTTTAATTTTAAACAAAATTATTTTTAAAAAATATTGAAAATATAAACTTAGATAAACAAAATTAACTTATAAGTAAAATTCAAATCAAATTACTCAATAAAAAATATTGATGCAAATAATCATTAAATAATCACAATTTCTTAGGTCTAATAAAAAAAATAGAAATATATGAAGTCAATTTTTAAACAATTGCTCCATGATTAATATTTCTTTCATTAATAGTGTAACATCCCGAGAAAATAGGCATATTTATTCTCTTGGGAAATTAGAATTTCATAGAGACAAATTCATGCCCATGAAAAGAAAAACACAATGAATATATATATATATATATATATATATATATATATATAATAAAATTATAGTCACTAACCATCAAGTACTTAAAATTTACAATACATTTCATAGTTCTCTAGTTTTTTCAAAATATAAGAGACTATAACATTACTAAAATACCTCAGAGACTCTACTACATCTATTGATTTCCTCTATCTAAACATGCAACATGTTCTACTCACGCCAAAATAATAATGATCATTGCAAAAGAGAAGAAGAGCAAACAACCACAAACCAAAAGAGTAAGCTAATATTATAAGTTCCAACGAACCACAATTTATGTATTTCTATAATTAAACAATTCAATTCAAAATTCCATCACATGATCATATATTCACACATTTATAGACGTAAGACTCAGATTTCTAGACTCGATATTCGGATTGTTGCAATTGCTTGGACACTAGAAGTTGGGTACCCATTGGAATATCCCATAAGATCCTCCACCATTTGAAATATGACAATTTAAGACTAGCAAAGAACTTACCAATCCATAATCTTCTCCACAGGGTTAATTCACTACAACTTAATAGGGAAGGAATCCACAATTCATAAACCAACTATAGGAATCTCCTACACTCTTCACCACCCAAAACATTATTCTTTATGAGTCTGAGAGTCTGGTGGAGTTTAAGGATAACTTCAAGAAGTGTCCCTAACAATTGCATCACACTAATCATATTGAATTATACTCTTTCTTATTAGAGAAAATATAGCCTTGCAAACCAGACAATTCATATATCTATCATCATAAAGTCCTTTTAGAACATTCATCATTCATTTTCCAATTTCTCTGAATAATCATCCCATACTTCTATCACTATTTCATGTAACTTAACTCATAATTCATATAATATAATTACATGGTTCCCTCATCAAAATTCATAAATAACCAATCCTTTCAACATCATATACATATTCAACGAATATTTAATAAGATCCACACACATACTCATGGAAATAATCATAAATTCATCTAATATGGAGTATTACCAACTCATTACAAGCATAACTCACAACCATCTTCTATTCATATCCCTTAGGAGTTTCTTAAAATATGATAAGGATTATAACACCACAATAAATCACACTCAATGCTAGAGCATTAGGGGTTGTCTAACTTCATCAGCACTCAACGGCTGAAAGATGTCACCAAACGTTAACTTGCCAGAGGATCCTTGTTTAGCTCACACTCAACAGTAGGTGTTACTGTTGAATGTTGTTCGCGACACTGACCTCTATTTGAGGATCTGAGGCTCGAGCTCAACGATGCAATCCTATAGCTTAGCGGTGACATTCTAAAAACTACAAAAATTCCCAAATGAAGTCCCAATTCCCACATGTAGTCTCCCAAGATTATTCAATCACAATCACACACACCAAACACAGGGTATAACATTTAACAATTTAACACTAGAAACTTAAACAACCCAAAGAAAATTATCTTCTCTTACCTTCTCACTAAATTTTCCTTTTCTCGTATCCATTAATCGTAGGTATCCATTAAAGATATTCATTTAGTATGTATCATAAATTTTACCCATTGATGTTGGCGAATACAATTTTTTTCCAACTAAGCTTATGTTAGGCATCACTACCATTACTTGAAGACTTAATTAAAAAATAAAAAAGAAAAAAGAAAAAGAAACAAAAACATGAGGGGACCCACACCAAACCTATGATAAAATTACATTGTAAACATATGGGTCTATGTGTGTGTGTGTGTGTGCATGCATGTGTGTGTGTGTGTGTACTTATGTGTGTGCGTGCGTGTGCGCAAGTGTGTGTATGTTTGTGTGTGTGTGTGTGTGTTTTTGTTTGCATGATCCTTATTTTGTGTGTGTGTGTGTATGTTTGTGTGGCCGTGTATGTGTATATATGTGTATGTGTTTGCAAAATCGTGTGTGTTTGTGTAATCATGTGTGTGTGTTTGTGTGATCGTGTGATCGTGTGTGAGTGTATGTGTGTGCATGATCGTGTGTGTGTGTATGTGTGTATGTGCGTGCACGTGTGTGTGTGTGTGTGTGTGTGTGTGTGTGATTGATTGTTTGAGATGAGATATTTTATATGAATTATATGGATTGAAAAGGTAGTGAATCCTAGGATAGGAATACTACTGTCTCTCTCTCTGTGTGTGTGTGTGTGTGTATGTGTGTATGATAAGAATTTAACTAATGAACATAATAATAAATTAAAAAAATTGAAATCCTTAGTGCAATATGAAAAAACTTCAACTCATTTTAGAGAGAATATTAAAAAAATAGCACAATACTAGGATTTTAAGGTGCATGGTGCAAGTAAAATGTTAGGAATTTAGTACTTTAAGGTTGTAATGTATTTTTTTTACTAATATAATGATTAATAAAGCATGGTCAATCTCAAAATCCCTCTGTAAATGTTGGCATCTTGAAACTCCTTCTCTATTTAGGAAGGTGTCATTGAATTTCTTCACAAGGTCGAAGCATCTACCACCTCTCAATGGTCGCTTAAGGATCTCAAACAAAAGGATGAGCAACAAAGCAAAGAGGTGGAAGATGCTCAATGTCTAATAAACTTTTAAAGGCTTGATGTTCTACCTAGGGAGGATAATAGTCTTATTTTAGAAATTAGTTTGACGAAAGACCCAATCTTCAAATTCTAATGATGGTCAGTCTAACCCGACATTCATCTGACAGTAAACATAAATAGCTCAAAGCCGCTAAGGTTTGTAACAAGCCCTCAGCGTATGGATTTTTGGAATAAGGCTTGATTATCATAGCATTTATTAATAGCAGAAAACAAAACAATAACACTTTACTTGTATTGTATTCATTTGTTGCTCTTAAAACTCAATCATGTCTTTCTCAATTTGTTAAGTCGAGCCATGTCCTATTTCCTATTGTGGGCTTAAATGGTAAAATAAGAGTTTTGATAAGTCAAGTTACAATCAACAATTAGTAAAGCTGAAATGATCAGTTGGAGTTGAAATAATCAGTCGAATTGAAATGATCAATTGGAAGTTGAAACAATCAGCTGAAGTGAAATGATCAATTTGGAGCTTAAACGATTAGTCAAACAGGAAGGATCAGTAAGCTAAAATGGTCAATTTGAGGCTAAAACGATCAACCCAATTGAAATGATCAATTAGGAGTTGAAACGATCAACCGAGTTGAAATGATCAGTTGGGTGTTGAACTAGGGATGTCAAAAAAATTTGTATATGCGGGTATCCACAAATAAAACCCGCAACGGGTAGAAATGGATATTGTAAATTGATACCCGCAGATAACGGGTATGTGTATTTTTTATACCTACATGTTAACGGGGCGGATACGAGTATCATAGTTTCTGTACCCGTGAATACTCGTACCCTCTATACTCTAATTTAAATTAAAAATAAAAATAAAAAAACTTGATTAAAATATTAACACATTGATTTTGAATGGGTTGTTTTTATCAATTGATTTTAAAAAATCTTCATTTCGTTGTAAACTGTCATTCAACACTATTTAAATAAGTTATATGGACTTTGTTTGAAACGTATAAATGTTATGTATTGTATTTTATTTGAATTTATGGTTAAAATATGTTGTTACATTTTTTAAAAATTTGCAAATACCCACAGGTACCTGTGGATATCCGTGGGTATTAAAAAAATGTGGGTACTCACATAGTAGATACCTGTACGAATATGAAGATGAGTACGAGGTGAATATTTATTCAGCGGGTAGGGTATGAGGGAGCTACTATGTGTACCCTACTCGCCTCGTTGACATTCCTATGTTGAACGATCAACCAAGCTAAAATGATTAATTGGTTGTTGAAAGAAGTAGTTGAGGGTTGAACGATCAATCGAACTGAAATGATCAGTTGACGAACAAAACAATAAATCAAGTTGAAGTGATCAAATGGGTGTTGACACAACCAGTTGAGCTGAAATGATCAATTGATGTCTAAAATGATTAGTTGAACTAAAATGATAGTTAGGAGTTTTGTTAAGATGGGTTACAACATGCTAGCAGTTTAGCTGAAATGATCAGGAAAGTTGAAATAATGAGTGTCTTTAATGCAATGCAAAACACAAACAGGATTGATGAATATCGACCTCATTAAAAAATCCTTCCGACGTTTTGAGAAGGGAAAAAAAGTGTCAATAATATTATTGAAAGCTTGATGAAAATTCAACAGTTCTTTATAATACAGGATAACAAAAGTATAAATTTCTAACAAAAGAAATCTAAACAACAAATTTTTTAATGAAATAAAATAGAAGGTTCATCGCATTCCATGTTTAGGAAATTTCCTCCCATCCAATATTTCTATCTGCAAAGGATGGTCTTTTCGTAGTACCAGATCCGCCTTTCTAAAACTCCTTGAAATCCCCTTGTTTTATATTTAGCTTCCACCCTCCTTTTCATGGCTTCACTCATTATTTTGGTTATCTCACATACTTCTTCCACAACATCCAAATTCGTTCTAATTCCTTCCTCAAATGATTCAGGAGAAAAGTTGTTTACTCTCCAAGTCGGATCTGACACCTTTATTGGTAACATCATGTTAGTTCAATAAACCAAATTGAAAGGTGTTTCATGAGGCATAGATTTTGGTGTAGTATGATATGACAACAAAATTCATGGAACCTCCTTAGGGCATTCTCCTTTTGTCATAACTATTATTCGCTTTAACCCTCTAAAGATGACCTTGTTAGTAGCATTCGCCTGTCCATTTGTCTGTGGATGTTCTATTGAAGAAAAATATGTGTTTGATCCTTAAATCTAAGCACTTGTTTTTAACCTAAGAATTTTTAAATTGGGTATCATAATCTAATATCAAGAACTTGAGCAGCCCAAACCTTCAAATAATAATTTTTCAAATGAAACCTCAAACTTTGAAAGTTACTGGTTCGGCTTCGATCCAGTTGGTGAACCATTCCACAGCTACGACGAGAATTTAATTTGTTAAGTTGTTTGCAAGAAAGGTCTCAATTGTCACTTCCCCAAGTATGGCGTTGATGGAGTGTAGGACCTCTGGGGTATCTTCATTCAACGTGCTTTTGACACTGATCACATCTCCTTGTATACTTCATGCAATTATTTCTCAGCGTTGGCCAGAAAAATATCACACGAACAACTATTAGCATTAAGGTCCTCCCTCCCACATGAATTCAACAAATCCATTCATGTATTTCGGTCATTATCCGATCAACTTTATCCTCCTTGACACATGTTAGTATTGATCAGAAAATCCATACATAAAGAGATGGTCATCCAACATAGTATAATACTTGAATTTTTCTTTATTTGCTAAACTTCAACAGGGTCCTGAGGTGGCTTTTCGTTGGCCATATAGGTTATCAAAGGAGTCATACACAATTACTTAAGTTCACGCTAAAAGGTAAATACTTGTCCTTTAATATGTACTCTAGGAGTGAGTAAGGTCTCTCTAATAACTGACTTGTGTTGTCTTGATTTTGTACAACTTGCTAGCCTTGACAATAGATTCGCTCTACAATTTTGTTCCCAAGGAACATCAACCAACCTAAAATCATCGAACACTCCAACTAAGGTTTTGATAAACTATAGATTTCTGGCCAATTAAGGATATTTTGCCTTAAATTCACTAGATACTTGCCCAAGAATGATCAATGAATCGCTCTTGGCAGTCAGGTCGGTCACGCCCATCTCTTTTTCTTGTATCATCTCAGCTATCAAAGTTTCGTACTCAATTTGGTTATTACTTGCTTTAAAGGAGAACCATAATTTTTGATCAACTAAAACACCATTGGGCCCTTCTAGAACCACTCCAACCCCACTACCTTAGAGATTCGAAGCGCTATCTACGAACAAGATCCATTAGAGTCGTTCCACTCCCAAAGATTAGGGGTCGTAAGCTCACCGAGGAAATCATAAAGTATCTGAGCCTTGATGGGTCCTCAAGCTTCCTAGTTAATATCATATTGGGATAACTCAATTATCCATTTAGCAATCCTTCCTAACACATTCGACATTTGTAGTTTCTTGATCGTGAGGTCGTCATGATAGTTGAAATTGTCGTTTCAAGTATTGGATACCAACCTTCGGCTCCATGAAGGACCTTACTCATAAAATAAATCAGTTTTCGCTCATCTTCTATGTTATGCACCAATGTCAAGCTGACAACGTGCTTGCTAACTTTGATCTATAATTGAAGTGCTTGTCTTTCTACATACTTGCTGACAATTGAAAGTCAAACCAAGTACTCTTTAAGTTATAGGAATACCCTTTCACATTCTTTTGTCCATTGAAACCTTTCATTCTTCTTGATACATTAGAAATAATGAAACCCATAATATCCATTTCTCACTGAAAACCTGACCAAAGCAGTCATCCTTTTGTCAATCTATACACCTCCTTCATGTTACTCAAACTTCTCATGTTGAATATGGTCGTACACTTTTTCGGATTTTCCTTAATTCCTCTCTCCGTCAGCAAAACTTCAAGGAACTTGTCAGCCTTTACCTTAAAAACACATTTTCTAGGGTTCAACTTCAATTGGTACTTATTTATAGTCGAGAATAACTCTTCAAAATCTTCATAATGAGCTCCATCATTTGTCGAGGGGTTCACCACCATATCATCCACATAAGCTTGTACGTATCTTGCCATCATTGGTTGTAAAATCTTATTCATCAAACTTTGATAAGTTGCTTGTGCATTTTTTAGTCCAAAAGGCATCACCTTATAACAGTAGTTTTCTTACTCTCCTATAAAGCTTCTTTTATCCTCGTAATTTGGATGCATTATAATCTGGTTATAATTGGAGTAGGCATCCATAAAGCTCAATATCCCACATCCTGAAGTGTTGTCAACTAAAACATCTATGTTTGGGAGTGGATATGAATATATGGGATAAGCGTTATTTATATCGATAAAATTCACGCACATTCTCCATTTTCCATTCGCCATTTTAACCATCACCACATTCATCAACCATTCAAGATGTTGAATTTTCCTTGTATGATTAGCAACCATAGTCTTGTTAATTTCCACAACAGCAGCTTGAGTTCTTTCCTCTCCTAGCCTTTGACGTCTAAGACCTTTGCTTTAGCCTTTTGATCCACGTTTAGATGATGACACAAAAAGTTGGGATCTATCCCTAGTAGCATATCGGTTGATGTCCATGTAAAGGACTGAAAGTTAGTCCTCAACACTTTTATCAATTCAGACTCAAGGTTTAAAGTGAGCCCTACCCATAGCTTCAACTTATTTTCCTGTACCACTTCTACCTCTTTAACCTTACCCATAGGATGTGGCCTTTTGTCGTCATTTATGATTCAAGGATTTAGCTCGAAGATATTGGAATTAACGACTGCATTGATGTCGTAAATAGCCCTATAAGCTCTCAAATTGTTCTCGTATCATTTCCTATCAACCTCTTGATCAACCTTCATAATTACCACATTCCCCTCAATAGTGGGAAATGATGAGCATATAATATATATATATATATATATATATATATATATATATATATGTGTGTGTGTGTGTGTGTGTGTGTGTGTGTGTGTGTGTGTGTGTGTGTTTATGCATTAGCTTAGGCCATTTTTATTCATTTGTGCATTATTGAACTAATTTCATCAGGCATTATCTTGTTTCAGATCATACATTTGGGTTTGTTCATTGTATGTGTAAACAAGTCTGGAGGGAGTTAGTTAGATTCAAAACAGCATCTTCCATGGGTGCTTGGTGGATTTTTCCATGACTTGTGGATTTGGCTTCAAAATTTTAGGATTCAAAACAGCATGTTCCACAAGTGCCTGGCGAATTTTTACACAACTTGTGGATTTGGCTTTAAGTTGCAGGATTCAAAACAACATGTTTGATGAGTCATTATTTTCCCTTATTCCATTGTCTTTTTTTGTCCATCTTGAGGGTTGTTTAGTGCTTAATTCTCTTTTGTTAGTGCATTTTCTTCAATTGGGCTTCATTGTGCCATTATTCCAAGTATTAATTGGTCTAAATTTTTTTTCTAATTATTTTTAGGTATTTTGTGGAGCAAATTTTGGAGCTTGGACATTAATTTTAAGATGAAGAGAGAGTTTTCACATCATTGTCACGTCTATGCCATGTCATTTAGCCTATCCACGTCACTGGGCCACCATTTTTTAGCCCATAATGGCATTTTTGTAATTCTAAGTGGCAGAATGACAGTTTTGTAATTATAAGCAACTGTGGTGATGTGACCACGTTTTTTGGAGGGTTTTCCTTAGAGGATAGCAAACTCTCTTCTTCCCCATTCGGTTTTTGACGTTCTAAAAGCAGCACCCACTTAGGATTTTTTCTTTATTGATTATTTGAGATCATTGGAGCACCACCTAACTTAGGGTTTCATCCCCTTCAATAAAAATTTGTGTTTATTCACTCTTTCCTTACTCTTCTAATGCAATTTCGTTTCTGTTTGAATTGTTTTTCGAATTCCATGTCTACCTAAGCTTTTGGTATTGATTCCTTGACAAAATTGAAATGAAACCATGAGGTTGTTGTTCGTTTTGAAATTATGTTCTGGTTTGCCCTTCTTCAAGTTGCATTTTCATGGTAAAAATACAAAATTGATGGATGCTTAATCTTAATTTCATGTTTCTACACCTAAAGTAACTTATAATCATGCTTAATGAGTGTGGGTCGTTCATAGTATGCTTAATATGTGGGCGTTAATTGCTTGAAGTATGCTTGGCTTAATGGCAACTCGTGTTAATTATCACTTAGTTGATTAATTTCGGGTTTCATAGGAGCAAGTTTGATAGAACAATTAATTGTGTAATCTATTATTGGTGAAATTTCATTTTTACCAAGGAATCAATATGTTTTGAAATTTGTTTAATTAAGTTTTGCAATTACTTTTTGTTAATTTTTTTATTTAATTAAAATTGAATCTGTCAAACCAACCCCCCTCCCTCTTGTTGAATCTGGAACTTATGAGTGAAAACAATGGTCACTGGGAGACGACCTTGGGTTAATTCTTAAGTACTGCATTTACATTGTTTTATTTGGTTGGGTATGACCTTGATCAGTGTTCCACAGGTGCCTGGTGGATTTTTCCATGACCTATGGATTTTTCTTCAGAAGATCAAGTGCAAAACAGCAAGTTCCACAAGTGGCCTGTGGATTTTTCCACAACCTGTGGATTTTTTAACGAGAAATTTAAGGTGACGTGGACTGACAAGGATTTAAAGGAAAGGGAAAATAAAAGAAAGAGAAAAAAGGGGAAACAGTTATAGGAGAGAGAAAATCACCTCAGCGAAGGGAGAGAACATGGAAAAGATAAGAGGAGGAGGATCGTTCATGAAAAAAAATTTCTTCCTCAATTTCATCATTCTCTTTTTCCAGTATTTTTAGTTTTCTTTTTCATTATGTAGAACTAATTTCCCTTTTTGTTGGAGGATTGATGTAAGACTCTGGTTATGGGTTCTACTCTTAAATTTGGTGTTTTGTTAATGTTATTCATCTCAATGCTCTGTTTATGGTTTTATTGTTTATTCTATGAGCAATTTCACAATTGGGAAATTGAGATTGTCTATGATTATAAATAAGACAGATTAGGTTATGTCACAATTGGGAAATTGGGCATATCTAATTAGTTTGCAATAGAGATGATTATTTATTTTCATGATTCTATTGAATTTTTGTAAACCGAGCTAAGGAATTGGGGTTCAAACTCAATGAATAGATTTTACCTACTAAGGGATTAGGGGTAAAACAACTCTAAGTAAACTCAAGTGGATGATTACATTGATGACATCAATTGAAAAGAAGTAGAATTCTAGAGGAAAGGGTACAAAATCAATCCTCTGATGGTTCTTATATTGATTGAAGTTTTTGTTATAATTTTATGCTTGCAATTCTATTGAATCTCATTTGCTCAAAATTACGTAAATTGGGATTCTAGTATTTCACGAGTCAATCCCAGATGACGATATTTTATTACTACGTTAATAACGTTGTTTTCTACCTTTTATTAGTATTAAGTTTCGTGAATAAAGTCAACTTCTCCATTATCTTGTTTAATCCTCAAGTTTATGTTGTTTTGTATTGTTTTGTATTTTAGTTGTTTTATGCTTTCTTTACTTCTAATTTCTATTATAAGTGAGTGAAATTAAACAATAGAAAACAATAGAACTCAAGGAAGCATGATTAGACAAGAAAGATTGATTTTTAGACAAATACCCATGTCAGGGGGCACCAAAATCAAGCCCAGCACTGCAAACAAGAAGAAACGAATCACCTATAGGTATATACTGCCTTGGACCACCCCCGGAAGGCCCAAAAATGACAATTGGGTGCCAGGCTGACTCGTTGGGCGTGTTTGTGGCTCGCTGGGCGAAAATGATAGCCCAGAACTGTAGTATTTAAGTCGTTTGGTGAAAATATGGCTCGCCTAGTGAGTTACATGTCTGAGAGCGTCGATTTTAGGCCTCGTTGGGCGAGAATATCGACCCCAATACACAAATATGGTTATTTAATCATGTTTCTACAAGAGTTTTAGGTGATTCTTCATTTTGCACGAATTGAAACACCTTGGGTACTTGGGAGATGCTCTTTGAGGCTATTAGGGGTGTTGGGAAACTCTCCCTTCTCCTTCTTGGGTTTCCTTCTTCTTCCATGGAGGTTTTACCCCTTTTGGGTTGGAAATGATGATGTGCTACGAAATTGGAGATGGAGATGTGAATGGGAGGCGCAATTAGAGCATGGAGCAGTATTCAAGAACCTTGGGAAAGGGATTATTTCTACTTTATGATTCTAATTTCTTCCCTATTCTTCAATTTTGTAAAACCCTAGGTTCTCCACCATGGAAAACAATTTCTATTTGTTAAAATTAAATGTAAAACATTGAATTCTTGTGTAAAACTATGTTGTTAATATATATATATATATATATATATATACACACACACACTTTTACAATTCAAGTTAGTATTTAATTTTCATGCTTAATGCTTGATGTGGATTGTTCCCATGCTTGATTTGTGATTCTTGAGGTGTTGGGAAACATCTTTAGAATCTAGATTTGAAATTAAATACCTAATGGATTCTTGTATCTAATGTATGATTTCACTTGTTGAGGATTCAAGGAATTGAAACTTGATGAGTGATCATAGGCTCAAAGGCTCTGGGAATAGGATTTGAGTATTCTTGTGAATTGATTTTAACATGAATATGAAATTGGGATAATTTAGAATGCATGAGAATGAAGTGGTTGAAGTCTAATTTTGAAAAATTGTAAATACACTATGTTAATTTCTTGTTGCATACCAACTGTTTAATAAAATACAAAAGGAGTTTCTTAGTGTTTTTGTGAACTTTGTGTCTAATTGAGTCATAAATTGCGAGAGTTGTCATGGTTGCACAAGTCCCTTGAGAGAGAACGATAAAATACATATTATTTGCTATGTGCGATCGGTGCACTTGTCGTGTCGGTTTTTCACAAACATTGGTTCACTTGCCAAACGTTATAAGTAAAATTCATTTTGAGATGAACTTTTGACACAATTGCTCCTAATTTACGAGCAGTACATGTATGAAGAGGGTACATTCACCATGATATATCTTATCACAATTGTCTTTGCAACATGTTCATTTGAAAAGGTCGTCCTAAGGTCAACATAGCCCCTAACTTCTACTTGCTCACCCGAGAAGCCAACAAGAACCCCATCGAAAGGTTATAGTTGATCTTTAGGGATTTGAAGACCCATGAATGTATCCCAAAACATCACATTTTTCGAACTCCTTTGATCTATGAGAACTCAGTGAACATTTTTTCCCATCATCATGACAGAAAGCATTATGGCATCATCTCACAGGGAACAATCCCACGACGATCCCTATAAGCTTCTAACATATTTTTTTCTAACTGACCTCATCACTCCTCCTCCCGCAAACCCTCTTGCAATGGTGTTGAAATCTCCCAAAATATGGACCTTTTATGATTGTATGTGACCTTTATTGGAGGTCGACTTATGTCTTCTTTCGTGTGTCTGACCTCCATGTAGCTTTATAGCAACCCTTTATTCACCGAATGAGCCTACAGTCTCATTAACGAATAACAACATTCAATATCATACCCTCATGCTTGATGAAAATTGCACTGAAAGAAAATGCAAGTGTTTCGCTACCTTTGTGTCTTCCATCATGCAGAACATGGGGAGGTGTGTAACACATCCCTAGGGAATATTACTTAAAAATAAATAATAAAAGAAATAATTATATTAATAGTCATCTCGATAAAAATCCCAACGCGGGAAAAATTTAAATTCATTAAAATAGCGCGCCAAAACTCATAACTAAAACCATAAAATGTATTTAAAGCATAAAATACACATGAGTAAAATCCTAGCTCTAATCCCACTGCTAGCCCTCACTCCGTCGCCTAGACATCCTCAACATCACCTCTGCCAACATTTGCTCCCGTGTAACGAATCACACGATCATCGCCATACACAAACACACAAACAAGAAACGGTGAGCTGTGAAAATAGGATAACAGATATATATATATATATATATATATATATATATATATATATATATATATATATATATATATATATAAAAAAAATATAT
>Ga0214544_1008039_pt1 | contig 17980 bp, 14 predicted proteins | sample CNSS3metaG_FD_160074 | JGI IMG/M metagenome (GOLD analysis project Ga0214544, IMG submission 160074) | Root nodule microbial communities from cowpea collected in UCLA plant growth center, Los Angeles, California, USA - CNSS3 | ecosystem: Host-associated > Plants > Roots > Nodule | place: USA... | reverse complement strand
TACCAGGGGTTGTAGAAAACCTCCACAAATAACTTGTGGGGAACCTATCTATGGAGGTTTGAAAAACCCCTGCAAATTATTTTGTGGAGGGTAAAAACCTCCGCTAAACGAAATTAAAACCTCCGCAATTTAGGTTTTTTTTTTGTAGTGTAAGACTCACTGTAATGGATTATTGTGGTATAACTAAGAACTGTAGTGTCATTTGTCAAGCTCATATTGGATACGTACAACATTATGTCTCATAATTCCACAATTGTTTACAATTTGTGAAAAAACTATAAAGTAAATCTCCATTTATTTGGACATTGCTCCCCACATTTATTTCTCTTTAGTTATCATTTAATTATTTTGGTGAAGACTCACTGTAATGAACTATTGTGTTATACATAAGAACTTCAGTATCATTTATAAGATCCATATAAGGGACGTACAACATAATAACTTATAATTTTTGAACTGTCCACAATATGTACAAAAACACTAAAGCAACTTGTCTTATAATTTCATAATTGTCCACAATATGTTCAAAAATCCTAAAGCAACTCTCCACTTAATCGAACACGGCTTCCCACATGTATTTCATTAAATCTGTCATTTTATTATTTGGTTAAGACTTACTGCAATGGACTATTGTGTTCTTCTTAAGGACTCCAATGTCCTTTGTGAGGTTCATATTGAATACGTACAACACGATGTCTTATAATTCCACAGTTGTCTAATATTTGTGCAAAAACCATCAAGCAAATCCCCACTTATTTGGACATGACTCCCCACATGTATTTCACTTCAGTTGCATTTAATTGTTTGTTTAAGACTCACTATAATAAATTATTGTGTTATAACTAATAAGAACTTTAGTGTCATTTGTGAAGCTCATATTGGGTATGTACAACATGATGTCTCATCATTCCACAATTATTTATAATTTGTACGAAAACCATAAAGTTAATCTCAATTTATTTGGACATTGCTCCCACATTTATTTCACTTTAGTTATCATTTAATTATTTTGGTTAAGACTCACTATAATGGACTATTGTGTTATACTTAAGAACTTCAGTGTCATTTATGAGGTCCATATTAGGGACATATAACATAATGACTCATAATTTTTGAACTGTCGACAATATGTACAAAAACGTTAAAGCAACTTGTCTCATAATTTCATAATTGTCCACAATATGTTCGGACATGGCTTTCCACATGTATTTCACTACAACTAGAATTTTATTATTTGGTTAAGACTTACTGGAATGAACTATTGTGTTCTTCTTAAGAACTCTAATGTCATTTGTGAGGTTCATATTAAATACGTACAACATGATGTCTCATAATTTCACTAAGAACTTTAGTGTCATTTATGAGGTTCATATTGCGTACGTATAACTTGGTGTCTCATAATTTCAAAACCATTCAAAATTGATACAAAAATCTCAAATTAACTCCCCACTTATTTGTACCTGACTCCTCATATCTGTTTCACTGTAGTTGTCATGGACTATTTTGATTTTCAAAAGTGCACAAAACATAAACTAGTATTATTTGATCTAACCATAAATGGTTAATCAATTCAGTCACCCATATTTTATTTTAAAATTAAATATTATTGCACATTATAACGTCATATGGGTAATAGATTGAAATTCATTCATTGATAAGGACAATATGAAGACATAAGAAGTCAATTTTGTGCATTGCACATTATAGACAATGCTTTATAACACAACACAGTTAAAACTAACAACATTCATCAATACAAAAGACATTATATTATTCCAAACATATATATTATTTGTTCAGTTTCAACATTGTCCACTTTAAAGACCAAGATGTTTCCTTCCTTAAGGTAATATTCAATGCAGAATTGCTTCCAACCCTTTCCAAATTTGGTTTAGTTCCTGGTATTTGACAAAAACAGTTTGCACTCCACTCCATTCTTATGATGTTGGCAAAACCAATTTGTAAGCCCTGCACCAATTAAACAAATAATGTTGTCAACCATATACATTTGTTTCTAGTTGTGGTAGGATAATGTTAATCTCATTACTCTTAGCTCTAATTCTAAACAAACATCTAATAAATTAAATTTAACTTTCTCCCTACCAACATCAAATCCACCTATTCTTTCAACACTAAGATGTTTCTACTAATCTTCATCAAATCATTTAACATCGCCAACCACCAAAACAATGTTCCTTCAATATATCATTGTTGTTCCACAATTTGTCTTTCATTAAAAGCTCCAAGATACTTGGATTTGCACGAATGGCAAAAACAGATCTGCATAAAAAGTGAGGAGCCATATGGAAATAAATGTGGACCTACGTTGGGTTTTTTGTACACATTATTCAAAGCTTAGATATCACCAATGATGTAATCTGTTATAGTTCCAAAATTTATACAGAATATCTGCCATCTACAAACCATATTGTTCAACACATATGTAATACCAAATCCATTTACAATTAGTCCAGCAAATACAATTCATTTCAAATTTCAATTACATTACTATGGTCCAAAATACAATAAATGTACATGAATAACTTCTAAGTCCTAATTAATAAGTTATATTTTCGAAGATACTTGGATTTGCATGAATGGATAAAACAAATCTGCATACTAAAAGGGCACGTACCTTCTTGCTACTTCATTCACCAATTTGGACTCCTTTACTTCCAATTTTGTAGTCCTCAACACGAACACACTAAAACTAGAATTCAAAAAACAAAGAATGTAAGAACACTACAATCCACCACAAAACAACCAACGAAAAATGCTTCAACCGATACCAATGACGGAATGGAACAACCCTAAACCACACCCACAAAACAATTAAAGAAAAAACCTACAATAACGTAGGATATTTGAAGGAACACAAATTTCGACCAATCAACAACATAAATTTCGACCAATCACAATTCTCAAACGTTAATACCCTAACAATTGCTCAACACACACAAACACAAAAAATGAATTGAAAAAATGTTCAATCGAAAAATGAACTCACAAGCACAATGATAAACCAACGATGACCCTCGAAAACTCTAAAACGCAATTGCGGCTTCTCTCTTCGTTGCAGTCGCACTGCAGAATGCTTATCTATAGGTAAATATTGTAGTTGTATGGTAGTTCTCTTCGTTCTCTTGTTGCAGTGGCGTTGCTTTGTTTCCTCTCTCATTCACTTTTCACGTTGCTATGTTCTCCCTCTCCTTAATTTTTCATTCTCTCAACATTGGTCACAATGTTGTTCTCCTCCTAAAACTCACATGTGCATGACCAACCCACAAACTTAAAAAAAATGATTTTTGAATTAAAAAATAATTGACACGTAAGATATGTCAAAATTATGTCAAATATACATGTCGAAATATTATTTTCCTATTTAAAATAGTTATTTTGTTTAGGAATTTAAATTCTAGAATAGATATAGATGTTAACAACATAACTGAGACCCATGTTTCGTTGCTTTTTGTTTTTTAAATTTTAATTTTTTATTAAAGTAATTATTATTATTATATTTAAATAAATAATTTATCTATATAATTATATTTAAATGTTGTAATTATGCATAGTTAGTGATAAATATAATATTTAAATGGAGACTTTGGTAATGTGAATAAAAGTTAAATAATTAATCAATTTTATTATAATATATATCAAATATTTAATCATTAATATATTTTTGAAATATATTTAATCTTAAATATATTTAATCATAAATATATTTAAGAATATAATTTCTATAATAAATATAAATTGTAAATGAATATTATTTTATTTTATAAAGTTTAGATTTATAATGAAATATATCAATTTAAACTGTGATTATGAATTTATAGTTTGATAATTGTAGTGCATTATTTTATATATCTAAAATATAATATGAATTTTGTAATACATAAAGTGTGCGGTTAGTATATATTAATTCTGTCAAACTTAATTAACAATTATTCGATACATCTACATGTCAAGTCATGAGATGTTTCCATAATATATATATATATATATATATATATATATATATATATATATATATATAATATATATATATATATTTATTTATTTATTGTGATATCTTTTTAATAGGTATTCTAATAAATAAAAATAAAATAGAGTAAGGACATAAATATATTAGAATTAATCTTTTACTGTTATTCAAAATATACTGAATAAAGGAGCTTAGGAAAAAATAAATTGTCACGAGCATAATCTAAACATAAGACAATTGTCCAAAAGGATTGCTCACAAAACAATAAAATTAAAATAGTAGTTCAAAATGAGAAATGCTCAACAATGAGCAACAAAGAATTAAGGATCCTAACTAAACAGCAACATCTCCATCAACATCACGATCACCGAGAGTCACCACATTTGCTCACACCAAGGATTTAATGATCATCACAAATAGGAAAAATTAAGTGTTCCTGCGAAAACATTAACAAAATGTTAGGGAACACAAATCAAATTTTATCCCAATCATTGACTTCTCAGACTGGTTTCTCCTTGACTCGGATGTGCCTTCTCCTAACGTTGGCGGCCTAGACCCTTAAGGGGTTACCTGCGGAAAAGACTCTGATGATCAAGTTAGCGAGGGCTTTCAAAAGTCAAATCTTAGATTAGTGAATTAATGAAAATGTACCTCTTAATCGTTGGGGTCCACGTGTATTTATATAATCATTAATTGTGTTTGCCCCTTCTTATGGACTAGGCCCCCTTAGCTACATTGGGCCAATATTCAGATTCTGGATGAGCCTGAGCTAAGCCCAAGTCTTGTGTCTCTATGGGAAGACATTAGGGGCCTCACTTGTAATTTCTTAAGTTTGAAGTTAGCGACTATTCATTATGCACTATCATTTATAGTAGGCAGCCTGAGCTGTCATGTGTGTTATGTTGTTCGGTTGACCATCCGTCTATTCTTGTTATAATAGGACTATATGTAGGCGGTTTAGACCGGGTAGCTGTCTAGGTTTTCCTAGGTATAGTATATCAGTCCCCCAGTCTTAGGTGTGATATATCACGTTGAAGGTTGCATGTTGTCATCTTGGAACGGGTGGTTGACCATATCGACACTAGTGACATGTGCTCGACACATCAATTCACTGGCCTTTGGTGAGATAAGTCATGTCGAAGGTTGCATGTTTGTTCTGATAATTTTTGGCAAGAAACAATTGCTTCTCTCTTGGTATTCTTAGGGGGTATGGTAGTCCCCCAGTCTTGAGAAGTGAAAACGTCGCTAAGACTATGTCAGAAGTGATGGGAGTAGGTAAAGAGACGCTAGTTGTCATGGGTCTTATTAGATGGGTTTGTGTAGCCAATTTTAATTCATGACGCTTCGCATTCGTTGTGATGTTTCGCCTTCACATTGTTTAGGCGGGAAAACTTTATGGTTGCGTAGATGTTATTTATAAATAAAGGTGGACAAAAAAATTTGTTTATTCTGCTTCATTCGCTAAAATTTGAGAAAAGTACCTCGAGTGCATGTGAAATCTGTCCGATATATTCCTGTCTCTACCGCCATCTAAAAATATAAAAAAGGTATGTCAAGCGATAGTAATAGTGTGTCGTCGTCTGATTCGGGTATGAGTGGACGGTCAAGGGATTAGGGTAGTGGCCAATTGGCCGGTGAGGGAAGAATTGCCATGGATGTGGCTGTTGAAATGAGGGAGGATTCAGCAGAGAAGATAGCTGAGAGCAGCTAGCCGGCAAAAGCCGGGTATGATTGGGTTGCTGCAAGTGTGCGGACCCAATATTCTCAGATGGTCTTGCCTACTATCCTCCTGGTTAAATTGTATTCCCATTTTCGAGAGGGGTACTAGGCGAAGCATAGTGTCCTTGGAAACGGTGAGCGCCATTGACTGCATTTGTCACGGCCAAGAGGGACCCTCAGAAGGATTCTTCTACATGTTGGGAATACTAATGTTCCCAACTTGCAGGATTTGTTGGTGGAAGTGCACATCCACGGAGGATAAAAAAGGAAGGTGGCTGTGCCTACCAAGCAAGGTGGCGGGTCAGGGATACTCTACTAGGGCTGGAATCTTCTTCTGGGGCAAAAAAGCTGGAGGCCGATCTGATTGAGTTACCAGAGACCACCGTATGACGCGACATTGAGATTTCTTTGGCTAAATCTTTGGTATCCTCTACTGACAACATGGAGCATAACCTAATGATGAAGGCCATGCTAGAGTTTAATAGTAAGGCCTTGATCCTTGGGCGCAGGGTGGGAAGTTTACTTCAAAGGGAGATTAAGAAGGGTGGTTGGGCGAAGGTGGAGGAGCTCCAAGAGGAGCTAAAGGTTCAAGCTAGCAAGCATGTAGAGGAGAAGGCATCTTGGGAGAAGGAAAAGGAGGAGTGGCTGGTGGAAAGGAAGTGTTCGGCCTAAATTTGTAATAATTTGCACAATATTTTCTTGTTTTTGAACAATTGTTTCTGATCGTTATGAATGCTTTATCATGCTTACCGTGATGTGTGGTGTTTGTTAGTTTCTGCCTTTAGTTTGATTATAGGCGCGCTGCTTTATGATTTTATGTTTGTGTTCAAATTATTTGTGATTATGCGATATGTTTGACCTAGGTTGCTTAATTTGGTAAGTGATGGAAAATTTTATTAACGAGAGAGTGTTCGACCCAGGCTGCCTACTTTGGTAAGTGATGGGGAACTTTAGAAAATAACTTAACGATTGAGTGTTCAACCTAGGCCGCTTACTTTGGTAAGTGGTAGGGAACTTAAGAAAATAACTTAACCATTGGGTGTTTGACCCATGCCACTTACTTTGGTAAATGGTGGAGAACTTAAGAAAATAACTTAATGTTTGGGTCTTCAACCCAGGCCGCTTACTTTGGTAAGTGGTGGGGAACTTAAGAAAATAACTTAACGTTTGGGTGTTCGACCAAGACCGCTTACTTTGGTAAGTGGTGGGGAACTTAAGAAAATAACTTAATGATTGATCATATATGTGAAGAACTCTTATTTTTATTAATAAGGTTGGGGTGCCTCGTTAAAAACTCCCAAGCCAAAACCCTCCTTAGGGAAAAAATGTCAAGTGAGGAAAAAAAGTACACCTAGGGTTACAACTTGTTTATCCGAATTACATTGGCGGTCCTAGCTATAATATAACTTGAGGTGAGATACGTTTCACATTTTCGGTATCTCCTCTCCTGACAATTGTTCTAACTTGTAGGTGTCTCCTCCCGAATCTTCTCGTATTCTATACGGTCATTCCCAATTAGCCAAGAATTTGCCATCTCTCTTTCTTGCGCTGCTTGCCATTCTCCATACCAGGTCCCCATTAAAAAACGTTCATGGACAAAGTCTTAAGTTATATTTTCTCGTCATCCTCTGTTTTACTGCAATGTTTTTGATTTGTGCTTTTTCTCGTAGTTCTGTTTGCAACTATAGGCTGGTGCATAAATTCTGTTGGTTCTTATTGTAGTCATATACTTGTCGGCGTAATGAGGGTTCCCGATCTCGACCGGTATCATCACTTCTACCCCGTAAACTAGGCTGAAGGGAGATTCGTTCGTAGCAGATTGGGGGGTACATTTGTAAGCCCATAATACTTCGAATAATTCCTCTCGCCATTGACCTTTCGCCCCATCTAGTCTTTTGCGTAACTTGACCAGTATGACTTTGTTAGCGGCCTCAACTTGTCCATTGGTTTGCAGATGCTCCATTGAGCTGCTAATATGTTTGATTCCTAAGCTGGTGTAGCATTTAGCAAGTTCCTTATCTATGAACTATCGGCCATTGTCATTTATGATAGTGGGTGGAACCCTGTACCAGCATATTATGTTCTTCCATATGAATTGTTGGACCTGTTGCGCTGTTATTGTGGCCAATGGTTTAGCTTCTATCCACTTTGTGAAGTAATCAATACCAACGATGAGGAATTTGACTTGCCCTTTGCTTGGGGTAAACGGTCCCAAGATATCCATCCCCCACTTGGCGAATGGCCATGGGGAGAGTATGGAATGCAACTGCTCCTATTTCAGGTGAATGAGGTTGCCATAGTATGCATTTTTTTACTAAAGTGTGACAATCGACTTCCATGATTGGCCAGCTGGCTCTGAGTATTCTGGTTGTCATGGTTTGTGCACCTGAATGGCATTCGCATATCCCTTCATGAATTTCCCTGATTACGTACTTTGCTTGCTCTATTGTAATGCACTTGAGCAGGGGCTATCCATATCTACACTTGTACAAATCATCGTCTATCATTGCGTATCGTGTTGCTTTTGATGGTCATCCCTTGTTAACATTCGTCAGGAGGTTTCCAGATTTTAGGTATTGGATGTACGAAGTCATTCAATTGTCGGTGTTTCCTAGGTTTAGGCAAATGATTGTCGTTGATGGTGCTGATAGCGTCTGTTGCAGGAGGGACTTGTGCCAACCTTTATGCTTTGTGCTTGCTAATTTGGACAATGTGTTTGCTGGCTCATTGTCCCCTCTTAGTATATGCTGGATCTGTACCCTATCGAAGCTAAATTTCATGATGTTGTAGACGAGGTGGAAGTATTGAAGTAGAGTGGCATCTTTAATCTGAAATTCATCATTGAGGTGGCCTACCGTTAATTTGGAGTCTGTTTTACGTGTCAACACATGTACTCCAACTTCTCCTACGAGGCATAGGCCGGCCAAGATGGCTTCGTATTCGGCCTGATTGTTAGAGGTTTTGAAGGCAAAGTGTAAGGAATTTTCGATGAGTTGGAGGAACCATCAACACAGAGTGTCCATTGTTCCTCTTCTAGGGATTATTGAAGGTCGTTGACAAATTCAAGTAGGCATTGGGATTTGATTGGGCAGTGTGGTTCGTAACAGATGTTGAATTTGGATAGTTCTACAACCCAAGATGACATTCGCCCAGCCAGGTCGGGTTTCTGGAGGATTTTCTAAATAGGGTAATTTGTTTTGACGACAATTTGATGGTTTTGGAAGTAGGGACGGAGCCGTCTTGCGACATTTACTAGAGATAATGCTAGCTTTTCCACCATTTGATACCTAGTTTCCGGGTCCCGCAAAGATCGACGAACGAAGTAAATTGGGTGTTCGATCCTAACTGATTCCTAGACTAGGGCGGCACTAACTGTATGATCGGTTGCTGTAATGTATACTAGTAGAGGGAGGCGGACATCTGATTTGCGGAGGATTGGAGAGGACGTCCGGGTTGTTTTAAGGTCTTAGAAAATTTTCTCACAATCGTCGTTCCAAAACAACTTCACGAATTTTTTGAGAAGTTGGATGAAGGGTCGAGTTTGGTCCGCAAGCTTTGGCAGGAATCTGGATATGACGGTGAAGTGGACCACTAGGCGTTGCAACTCTTTGACCTTGGTTGGGTTGCGCATTTCGATTATGGCTTTACATTTCTCGGGGTTAGCCTCGATTTTGTGTTGTGTGAGCATGAAGCCCAAAAATTTCTTGTTGTCTATGCCGAAAACACACTTTTCGTGGTTGAGTATGAGATTATATTATCATAATGCGGAAAATACTTTGGACAGGTCCTTTGCATGTTTCAGGTCGTTGGGTGATTTAACAACCATGTCATCGACGTACACTTTGACACACTTTCCCATCAGATGACTAAACACTTTATCCATTAACCTCTGATGGGTAGCGCATGGGTTTTTAAATTCGAAGGGCATGACTTTATAGAAATAGTTGGCGTCTTCAATTATGAAGGCGGTCTTGATCATGTCAGTTGGAGCCATAGGTATTTGATTATACCTAAAGTAGGCGTCTAGGAAACTAAGCACTTTATTGTCGGCCGCACCGTCTACTAACCTATTGATGCTAGGTAGAGGATAGACATCTTTGGGGCAAGCTTTGTTAAGATCCATATAATCAACACACATCTGCCATTTGCCACTAGCGTTTTTGACAAGGACAACATTGGACAACAATGTTGTGTAGTGAGACTCAGCGATGAATCTGACATCTAGTAATTTTTCGACTTCTGCTTTTGCTGCTAGCTGTCGTTCTTCTCCCAATTTTCACTTCTTTTGGGAGACGTATCTTGCTTTCTTGTATATAGACAGTTTGTGGACGACAATCTGAGGATCTACGCTTGACAAGTCTATGACCGACCAGGTGAATAGGTCAGCGTTAGTGGTTAGTGTAGGTGCAAGGCCTTTATCTCTGCTACTGGTTCGATACACGAGTCGCACCATATTCTTCGGTCAAGGTCTTCACCAGATAAGGTTATGCCGGAACCCGGTTGGCGCTCAATATTGTGGGTTTGGAGGACGGGCATCTAGGGTAAGCTCGCCATGTAGCATTCTCGTGCTAGCCTTTGGTCACGATGAATGGTGATAATATCGCCGGAGGGGGCAGGGAACTTCATGGCTAACTGGGTGTGGAAACCACTACTCCGAGGGTATTAAGGGAAAGGCGTCCCAAAAGGACGTTGTAGGATGTGAGTGCCTCAACGACCAGGAAACGAATGAGTATGGTTTTGGTTTGGGATCCTTCACGGAACACGACATGAAGATCAATATATCATTGAGTTGACACTTTTTCCCCAGATAAGCCATAAATGAGCTCATCGTAGGGTACCATAGCTGCGACGGGAAGTTGGAATTTTTGGTAGGCCATCCAGTACAGGATATCTACTGAACTACCCTAGTCTACAAGTACCTTCTTCACCACAAAGTTCTCAAGCTCTATGGTGATAACCATGAGATCATCATGTTGTTGGTTGACGCCATGGAAGTCAGGGTCAGTGAAAGTGATGGGCGACATTCTTCGCCTATGATGTGAGGGGGTGATGTGGTTAATGGAGTGAATCCTGCAGAGGTGCTTCTTCCGGGCAGATGAAGTGGAACTTCCTTCGGTGAAGCTGCCAAATATGGTGTTTATGGTGCCGTGTAGGTGGGGGGATCGGCGTGGTTGATGTCGGTGTGGGCGGGTTGGTGGTCTTGGTGACCATTATCTGGTTGACGAGTATTGTGGCGGCTATTGCATGTGGAGATGCGGTTGTCGAATTGCCTGGGATGGGACGGTCCGTCTTTTTTTACGAATTGTCGAAAGTGGCCATTGCATATCAACTTTTCAATTTTGTCCTGAAGTGTTTTGCACTCATCTATGGTGTGACCATTATTCTGATGATATTTGTAGTATTTGGTCATGTCGACATTAGGTGGGTTTAGGATTTTGTGGGGTGGCAGGATAAGGTCCGCTTGAAGGGCTTCATCTAGAAGCCGAGATCGGGGAATGCTTAACGAGCTTATCTTGAAAATCGTGGTGGTTTAGGCTCTCTATGCATGGAGTCGGATCGTGATGGTGGTTTGTTTGTCTTAGTAGTAGAGGACGTGTAGTCGGTACAGAATCTGGTGTGTAGGGTTTTCATCTCCTCCATGTGGATGTAATCCGCAACACACAGCTTGAGCTCATGCATAGAGGTCAGTGGTCTGAGGTAGACATTGTCAGCAAACAGGCCAGGTTTCAATGTGAGGGCCATACATTGTAACATCATTTCTTGGGTGAGATTTGGCATACGGAGGACAGCTTTGCTAAAGCGATTTATGAAGATCCTTAGCATCTCGTATTTTTCCTGTTTAACGTTGATGAGGGATATGAGAGTGACTTGATGAGGGTGGTTGCCGACGAAGTGGGTGGTGAAAAGATAGGAGAGGGTGTCAAAACAATCAATGGAATATGGGGGTAGAGAGGTGAACCATTCCAGGGTTGGGCCTCTAAGGGTGGTAGGAAATGCCTTGCAGAAAATGACATCTTCAAATGTGTATAGGGCAACATGGGTGGCGTACACTTTGAGGTGTTCATCAGGGTCTGTGTCTCTGGCGTAGCGGTCCAGTGTGAAGGTTCCCACTGACTGGGGAAGGGGTGGTGGTTGTGACGTCCACGAAGGGATGGCGGCGTTTGGGTGGTTGTGGTGGTAAGGAGTGTGGTGGTTTGGGGTGTCAGATGATGGTGGGGAAGGTGGTGGCGTAATGATGGGGAGGGATATGGGTGGTAGGAAGGGCAACGACATGGTGGATAGTTGCGGGTTGTGTGAGGATGTTGGGTGGATGTTGGGTGGTCGTACGGTAGGCGAACATGGTGGGTGTTTGTTGAGTGGTGGTGAAAGTGTGTGGGGTGTGGTTGTATTCACTTTCCTCCTCGCTATATTGGTGCACATGGGTTTTGGGGTCTTTTGGTAGCTCCTTACCCTTCCTCTTCTGGTTGAGATCATCTTCAATCTTCCTTCTTAGCCTAGAATTCTCCTGCCCTAGTGCTTCCATTTTGTCAGCACTAAGCCTTTTAAGATCAACAAGCTCTTGTTGCAACTTGGCTTGCCCTTCAGGATAGAGGCCAAGTTCAGAGTGCTGCCTGCAGGCATGCTTGGTCCTACTTCAAGTTCCTTCAACATTCCAGCTCTGCTTCGTGTGGAAACCATTCTTGCAAGTTCTCGGATTGCTTGGTAAGATACTAACTCGTGCCCCACGGTGAGTGCCAATTGTTCCTGCAGAAACAATAACAAAATGTCAGGGAACACAAATCACATCTTACTCCAATCATTGACTTCCCGAACTGGTTTCTCATTGAGCTGGATGTGCCTTCTATTAGTGTTGGCGGCCTAGACCCTTAAGGGGTTACTTGTAGAAAAGAGTCCGACAATCAAGTTAGCAAAGGCTCTCAAAAGTCAAATCTCATATTAGTGAATTAATGAAAACATACCTCTTAATTGTTGGGGTCCACGTGTATTTATAAAGTCATTAATTGTGTCTGCCCCTTCTTATGGGTTGGGCCCCCATTAGCTACGTTGGGCCAATATTCAGATTAAAGATGGGCCTGGGCTAAGCCTAGGTATTGTGTCTCTGTGGGAAGACATTAGGGGCCTCGCTTTTAATTTCCTAAGTTTGGAGTTAGCGTCTCTTCATTATGCATTATCCATTACAGTAGGCGGCCAAAGTCGTCATGTGTGTTATGTTGTTTGGTTGACCATTCGTCTATTCTTTTTATAACAGGACTATATGTAAGTGATTTAGACCGTAGTTGTCTAGGTTTGTCTGGGTTTGCCTAGGTATAGTACACCAAGCAAGAAACAAACACAATAAGAAAGGGTAAGCTAGAGATAAAAATAATTTTCATCATATATATAAACAAGCAGATTTTAAACAGACATTTTAGTAAGGATATAAGACATGTGATAGCAAGCAATAAAGACCTTCTAACTCAATTATTTGGATACATATAAAGAGATCGGATTCACTGGATCCTTGCACTTATGATGGCCTCTACTGCTCTACAGAGCCATTGCCAATGGGTTTCATCCTACCACACACAAGGTTAGCCCATGACCATCTAAGGCCATTATCTTGTCAAAGACTAGGACCTCCTGCTACTCTCACCACTTGAACCAATCTACGTTATGTGAGTTTAACCAATTCTTTAGAGTTTCAGGATGCAACCTTGCTTGAATCCTTATATGCTTAACACCACCATATATTCTCACCAAGAGTCTCATGCTAGTGCACAACCAACAAACCTATTCATGATTCATTTCATACCAACCACATCAATTTCAATTCAAAATATCTCTTAACACATGCACATCATTATATACATAATACTCTCTGAAAGTACAATAGTACATAAAAGCAGAAAATAAATTACTAAGATGCATGCCTGCACTTGTCTCGCTGAAGCTAGAAGCCCTCGCTCAAGCGACATAGTTTTCTCACTTAAGCTCGGGGTTCTTGCCTAGGCGAGAGCTCGAACTGTGAGCACTACAAGGTTCCTGTGAGTTTTCGCTTAAGCGATACCTTTTCGCCTAGGCGAGATTTCTCATGCATGCAAACCAGAAACACAAGCTAGAAACACAAGCCATAAACACAAATAGTATATTTTCATACAATCACAAGCATCACACAAGCATTTAGGACGTAGAACAAAACCAAAAAAGAAAAATATTGGAAAAATGTGCAAAACCCTAGCTTCCCTTACCTTGACTAAAAGACAACTTAAAAAGCAAGAATCCCGTAGCGAGAGGAGCACCAAGACCAGGAACAACTTAAGGAGCTGAAAAACAAAGCCAAAGGAAAAAAAATGAGACCATAATTGTGACTCACGTGGAACCAGAGTTATCAAACAGAAAAGAAATGAAAGGATAGAGGTTTAGAGCTCTACTTACATTGAGGGGGAATGTTCAACAAGCTCGGATGAGGAAGAAGCTTAAGCCCTAAAAAATCTCCTATTTTAGAAGAGGGGAAAGGTAAGTGAACTATTTTTAGGTAGACAAGACGGAATGAGAAGCATGTGGGCAGTTGAAAGGGGTCATGGGAGTAACCAGTGGGCTGACCTTGGGCCCTTTAAGAAAGCCATGTCCAAAACGTTTTCAAACAAAAAAAATGGGTCATACAATCTCCCCAACAATAAAAATTTTTGACCTAAAAAATTAAGACTTACCAGAAAATAGATGCAGATATGACTTCCTCATATCCTCATCTAGATCCCATGTATAGTCACATGTCCTCCTATCCTAGATGACCTTGACTAGACTGATGGATTTTCCCCAAAGTTGTTTGACTTGGTGGTCCTCTAAACCAATTGGTTGAACCTTTCCAATAACTCCAACTCCTTGATCATAAAGTGTACCACATGCACTGTCTTTCGACTCAAAGCATCTGCTACCATGTTTCCCTTCCCCAGGTGATATAGAAGTTCGAAGTCATAATCCTTCATTAACTCTATCCATCTTCCCTACCTCATGTTCAACCCCTTCTGATCACACAAATACTTGAGACTTTTGTGATCACTGAACACGTGGAATTGTGACCATAAAGATAATGCCTCCAGATCTTCAAGGCAAACACCACTGCTGTCAACTCTAGATCATAAGTGGGGTAGTTATTCTCATGAACTTTAAGCTACCTTGAAGCATACGCCACCACTTTCTTGTCTTGTATCAACACATAACCCAATCCCTGATGAAAGGCATCACAGTAAACCTAAAAGGGTTTACAAACATCAGGGATAACCAACACTAGAGCACTCATCAACCTCTACTTAAGCTCCTGAAAGTTTTTGTCACACTTATTAGTCTAAGCAAAACGTTGGTCCTTCCTGGTAAGCTATGTCAGCAGTGCCACTATCTTGGAGAATCCTTCTATGAACCTCCTATAGTAGCCAACTAAACCTATAAAGCTTCTGATCCCCGTCACAAACTTAGGACGTTCCCACTTTATCACAAGTTCCACCTTATCCAAATCTACAACTATTCCATGAGTTGATAATACGTGCCTCAAGAACTGCACTTTCTTCATCCATAATTCACACTTCGATAGCTTGGCATACAATTGCTTCTCCCTCAAAATACAAAGCACTATCCTTAGATGCTCGACATGCTCCTCATGAGTCTTGGAATTTATGAGTGTGTCGTCCATAAAGACCACAACTAACTTATGTAGGTTCGTCCTAAATATCCTATTCTTGTAGTCTATGAACAAAGTTGCAGCATTTGTCACACCAAATGGCACAACCATGTACTCGGGGTGTCCATATCTGGATCTAAAAGCTGTCTTCTGCACATCCTCCGTCTTCACCTAGATTTGGTAATACCCTAATCGTAGATCAATCTTTGAAAACATCGACGTCCCATGTATCCTCGGAAGGGGTACTTATTTTTTATAGTCAACTTGTTCAAATGTTTGTAATCCACACACAGTCTTGAGCTACCATCCTTCTTTTTGACCAACAAAATAGGTGTTCCCCATGACGATGCACAAGTTCATATGAATTGCTTCTCCAACAGCTCCTTTATTTTCTTCATAAGCTCCACTAACTCTGTCAGAGCCATGTGATAAGGAGTTATACTAGACCCGCTCTTGGTACCAGATCTATGGAGAACTCAACTATGATGGGACACCTAGCACACAAGGACGATTTCCTGACCAAACCCGATGTCAGAGTAGATACCACAGTGTCAAACTGCAGCTCACACACCGACAAACCCAACTCTTGCACACAAGACTCTGACACAAAGGAGTGTGTCGCTCAAGAATCAAATAGCATACATAGACGTTTGCCAGCAATCACAAAATAACTAATAACAAGGTTACTTGAGCATGTCGCTTCAGCCCTGATCATCGCATACACTATGCCCACCAGTTAAGGCTTGCTGCCTCCTTTCTTCTAGTGCGCATAAACTGTAGGTCGTGCCATTGCTCCCTTGAGAGTGGGATAGTTTCTACCCACGTGCCCATCCTTGCCAGAGTTTTTGTATCTCCAAAAGCCTGCTAATTGAGGGCAAACACTACTCAAGTGAGGTCGTCCACACTAGTGGCACTAAATCCTGCTCAATGGGGAAGGAAACCCTCTAGACCCCTAAAGTTGAGAGTGAGGCCTGACATTAGGCTTCTTCTTCTCTTTTGATCTAGGCTTGGACCCAGATGGTTCACTAACATTCTGTTGTTGCTGGTGTTGAGCTTCCACCTTAGTCTTCATTCTCTCCACGACTTGAGCTTTCTCCACTAAAGCTGCAAAGTCCTTGATGGAGAATGGTGCCATCATCAAATGGATGTCTTCCCGAATTCCATTCTCGAACTTCCTACACTGCAAATTCTCATCCAATGGCATAGTGTAGAAGCACCCTAAGTGTTTAAACCTTTCTGCATACTCGACAACTGACTTGGTTCCCTAGGTCAACTAAAGGAACTCCACCTCCTAACCGTATCTCACACTATCAAGGAAGTACTCAAACATAAACTTCTTCAAAGCCTCCCATGTGCTCTTCTCTTCCATGACTAGCTTCATGCTAGCCCACCAGTGCTCTGCCTCTCTAGTGAGCATGTACACCATGAAGGCAAGCCTACTCATATCTAGACACCTCTTGGCGTCAAAGATTCTCTCCATGCCCTTCATCCACTGGTCAGCTAGGTTAGGATTGGTTTTGCCATTGAACTTGGCGGGTTGATGCTTCAAGAAATCCTCCAAACTCCATTATGGGGTGGGGGTGGTGCTTAAGGACCTTGGAAATGACCAACTCCCATGTTTTCCTTTAACTGTCTGAGCAGCCCTAGAAGCCAACTTTGCAGCCTCCATTTGTTGCATCATCAGTTGTTATTGCTCAAGAGACGCCTCCTAGCGTTGCATCAAGGCCTTATATTGTTGCATCATGGCATTACTCTGCTTGGTCAAAGATGCAGCCATAACCTCGATGGCCCTAGCTATATTAGGCACATTAGCTTGAGGGGGTGGAGGAGCTAGATCAGGAGGTTCCATAACTCTGCTCATATAGAAGAAAACCATTAGTCTTACTTGAATAGCCCCAAGACTTAGCTAACACGACACAAGGAAGACACAACAAAAGCTAAGCAAGCCCAATCCCATATATTCTAAGGAACAAAGGCTTTGATACCATAAAAATGTGACATCCCATTTAATAGATAATTCTAACAAATAAAAACTCACATAGTTATAATAAAATAGAGCAAGGATAGAAGCATATCAGAATTAACCTTTTACAATTATCCCAAATATACTAAATAAAAGGAGCTAAGGCACAAAACATTTAGCAAGAGCAGAATTCAAACATAACATAATTGTCCAAAAGGATTGCTCACAAAGTAAGGAAATTAAATAGAACCAGGGATCCTAACTAAATAACAACATCTCTATCAACATCACGATCACCGAGAGTCTCCACATCTACTCACACTAAGGATTTGGTGATCATCGCAAATAGGAAAAACTAAACAAGATACAAACACAATAAAAAAGGGTAAGCTAGAGATAAAAGTAATTTTTATCATATATATATATATATACATATATGTATACATATGTATATATACATATATGTATACATATGTATATATACATATGTATACATATACATGTGTATATATATATATATATATATATATATATATATATATGTATATATATATATATATATATACATATATATATATATACACATATATATATATATATATATATATATATACATATATATATATATACATATATATATATATACACATGTGTG
>Ga0214544_1008031_pt1 | contig 17994 bp, 18 predicted proteins | sample CNSS3metaG_FD_160074 | JGI IMG/M metagenome (GOLD analysis project Ga0214544, IMG submission 160074) | Root nodule microbial communities from cowpea collected in UCLA plant growth center, Los Angeles, California, USA - CNSS3 | ecosystem: Host-associated > Plants > Roots > Nodule | place: USA... | reverse complement strand
TTGCATAGCAAGTGGCGGCACACATCCACTCATCTTCAAGGTTGTCATGGCTTCTAGCCTAGCCTTGTAGTGGCGTGCTTCTCACATTTTTACCATTTCTTTTCTTTCCATTTTATGTTTTCTTCTTTCTTTAATTGTTCTTGGTTTTCTATGGTTTATGTGCTTTCCATTTCCCTTTTGTTTTGAATCAATCCATCATCTTCTTCTCTTGAGCTTTGTGAAAGGAACCTTCACATCTAGATAGCTTGCTATCTTAATGTCCAGTGGGGATTTCACTTAGCTTTCTTAATCAGCTCACACCATATTCAATAATATTAAAAAGGAACAAGATAATCGTTCATCATACCAGGATTGCCTCCCAGTAGAGAGGTGGAGTTCTCCATCGATCTAGTCCCAGACACAGGTCCGATATCGATGGCTCCGTATCGTATGGCTCCGGCAGAGTTGGTAGAGCTCAAGAAACAGATAGAGGATCTAATGGAGAAACAGTTCATCCGACCCAGCACTTCACCTTGGGGAGCACCAGTGTTGTTGGTAAAGAAAAAGGACGGGAGTTCACGTCTGTGTGTGGACTACAGGCAGTTAAACAAGATGACGATCAAGAATAAGTATCCACTTCCAAGAATTGATGACTTGATGGATCAGTTGCATGGGTCATCAGTGTTCTCGAAGATAGATCTGCGATCGGGTTATCATCAGATTTTGGTAAAGGCTGATGATGTACAGAAGACAACCTTCAGGTCGAGGTATGGCCACTATGAGTACGTGGTTATGCCGTTTGGTGTGACCAACGCTCCAACAGTGTTCATGGACTACATGAACAGGATCTTCCGACCTTTCCTAGATAAGTTTGTCGTGGTCTTCATAGATGACATCCTTATCTACTCCAGGACGCAGGAGGAACATGCAGAACACCTAAGGTTGGTGCTTGGTGTTTTGAGAGAGAAGCAGTTGTATGCCAAGTTGTCCAAGTGTGAGTTCTGGATGGACAAAGTTCAGTTTTTGGGGCATGTGATATCCGCCCAGGGGATTGCAGTGGACCCGGCAAAGGTCGAGGCTGTGGTAAAGTGGGAAAGTCCTAAATCAGCCACAGAGATCAGGAGCTTTGTGGGGTTAGCGGACTACTATAGGAGATTCATAGAGGGATTCTCCAAGATAGTGGCGCCTCTGACTTTGCTTACTCGGAAGGACCAACCTTTCACTTGGACGGATAAGTGTGAGGAGAGCTTTCAAGAGCTAAAGAGGAGATTGACGAGTGCTCCTATATTGGTAATTCCGGATGTGGGGAAACCGTTTGAAGTCTACTGCGACGCGTCTCATCTCGGACTTGGCTGTGTCTTGATGCAGGAGAAGAAGGCAGTGGCGTATGCTTCACGACAACTTAAGGTGCTTGAGCGTAATTACCCCACTCATGACCTTGAGTTAGCAGCGATAGTATTTGCCTTGAAAATCTGGAGGCATTATCTTTATGGTGCTCAGTTTCGGGTGTTCAACGACAACAAGAGTTTAAAGTACTTGTTTGATCAGAAGGAGCTGAACATGAGGCAGAGGAGATGGATGGAATTCCTAAAGAACTATGACTTCGAGCTTCTATATCATCCGGGAAAGGCAAATGTGGTGGCAGATGCTCTGAGTAGGAAGACGGTACATACGGCACATCTCATGATAAAAGAGGTGGAGCTACTAGAGAAGTTCAAAGACATGAGGATACAGTTGGAGTTGGGGTCCGAGTCCATTAGGTGTAGTACCCTTACTATATCTAGTGACTTCTTGGGCTCGATCAGAGAGAGGCAGTTGTTGGATGCTAGTCTGAACAGAGTTAGGGAACAACTTGGATCAGAGGAAGCCAGAGACTTTGCCGTGAGTGATGATGGCATACTGAGGTTTCGAGGCAGAGTATGTATACCTGATGATGCTGAGGTGAGAAAGTTGATCCTTGAGGAAGGACACAAGTGTGGAAATGGGACAGCATCTCCATGGACTTCGTGACTCATCTTCCACGGACTTTCAGAGGACATGACACCATTTGGGTGATAGTGGATCGGTTGACCAAGGGTGCTCACTTCTTGGCGATGAACTTGAGGATGTCCATGGCCAAGTTGGCTCAGCTGTACATTAAAGAGATAATGAGGCTTCATGGGGTGCCCTCGAGCATAGTCTTCGATAGAGACCCACGGTTGACATCCCGGTTTTGGCAGACGTTGCAAAGTGCTATGGGTAGCAAGCTCACCATGAGTTCAGCTTATCACCCTCAGACCGATGGCCAGTCTGAGAGGACGATCCAGTCATTAGAGGATTTGTTGAGGACATGCATATTGGATCATCTGGGTGCTTGGGACGAGGTATTGCCTTTGATAGAGTTCACCTACAACAACAACTTTCATGCGAGCATTGGCATGGCGCCATACGAGGCTCTTTACGGCAGGAGGTGTAGGACTCCTCTTTGCTGGTATCAGGACGGAGAAGCAGTGTTGGTTGGACCAGAGTTGTTAGAGCATACCACCGAGAAGGTGAGGATGGTGAGAGATAGGATGTTGGCTTCTCAGAGTAGGCAGAAGGCCTATGCAGATCGTAGGAGGAGGCCTTTGGAGTTTGCAGCGGGAGATCATGTATTCTTGAGGGTGACCCGAACCACGGGCGTGGGAAGGGCTCTCCGCTCAAGGAAGCTTTCGCCCAAATTCCTTGGCCCATATCAGATCACGAGGAGGATTGGACCGGTGGCTTATGAGATAGCTTTGCCCCTGCAGTTGGCGAACCTTCACTCGGTGTTTCACGTCTCACAGCTGAGAAAGTACGTGTTTGACCCAACTCATGTGTTAGAAGCCGAAGATATACAGATCAGGGAGGATCTCACAGTGGAAGTACCAGCCATAGCTCTTGAGGATAGCAAGGTTGAGGAACGTCGTGGAAAGACCGTCAGTCTTGTCAAAGTCATCTGGGATCGGAGAACGGGTGACTCGACTTGGGAGTTAGAGGAGGACATGAGAAAATCACACCCACATTTGAGAACGGGTGACTCTCACTATTGCAGAAACTCAGCAGCCGTCACCTTCTCCTTCCGCACCAGAGCTCTACTAGGGTTCCTCCCCAAGCCTCTCGAGCTAGCTTCGAATCAGTTTCTACTCCACGTAAGTACCCTCTAGATCATCGGAGTTCCCTTTTTGTTTTCCCTTGTATTTTCGCAGTTAGGGTTTGGTACTAATCTGCCCTGGTTCCGTGTACCTTCTGTTTTCAGCTCCTTAGTGCGTTCTAGAGCTGCTGTGCTCCTTGGTTATGCGTCGAACATCCTGCACGAACCCATTTTCAGGTACGGGAAGTTAGGGTTCCAGTTTGTGATGTTGTTTTGGGTCGTTCTTGAGTTAGTTACTGATTTTATGAATGAATGCTTCGATTTGATGTGTGAGGATGCCTTATATGCTTGGTTGATTCGAGAAAAACATGGCTGTTGCAGGTGAAACAGTGGCGAGACTTGTTAATCTCGCCCAAGCGAGCTAGTCTCGCCTAGGCGAGACAATCAGGGATTTGCCCAAACTCCTTTTACGCGAGAGGTCGCCTAGGCGACCCGCTCAAAATTTTGAGCGAGCAGGCAACTCGCCCAGGCGAGAGGGGTCTCGCCTAATCGAGATCCCGCGTTGCTCATGCCCCTGATCTTGTGCTCTCGCCTAGGCAGAGGGGGAGCTTGCCTGACCGAGACTGTCTCGCCTAAGCAAGACCCCTCAGCCCGAGCGAGGTGCTGGGCGAGACAGTGCTGTGTTTGGATGTCTATTGGTTCCTGAATAATCTGTTTTGGTTGAGTATGATTATATGATGAGTGATATGTATATAATGGAGCATGAAGTATATTTGGTATGATTCATGAATTATAGATGATGGGTTGGTATGAGAATTGTCATGTGAATTAAATGAAACGGATAATCTTAAAGTGGCATGATAACATGATGAGTTAGATCTTATTTACATGGATAAACTATGAGGTGTTGGAATGAGTGGGGCCTGGATCACGAAAGGCATTGGCTTCAAAGGTTGGTACGAGTGATGTATATCTATGCGTGGCAATTATTATTTTTAGTTATGTGAATGAGGTCGATTTGTGTCAGTGCATAATTCCTTGGGGTCTCTAGGTGAGACTTTCAAGGTTACGCTTCAGTGGTCGGGACGTAATTCCATGGCCCCTGTTAGTGGGTGTCCATGGTGGTGTCCCATTTGTATAACTAGGTAAGGATTCAAGGTAAGGACTGCATCCTGACACTCTAAGGGGTCAGTTAGTCTCACTTAGAGCGGACTGACTCCTGTGGTGAGAGTAGCAGGAGGCCTGAAATTAATTAAGGGTTAACCTTGTGGTGAGGGAGATTTGATTCATCGTAACACTTGTAACACATAGCTCGGAGATGAGCAGCTCAGGGTCGAGCAGGGGTATCCACCACTAGTGCAAGCATCCGCTGAATCCGACTAAGTTATATGTATCTGGATGAGTCGAGTCGAGTCGTAGTGTATTGAATGAAGAGTCATAACATGCTTGGTTGTTATATGGATATGAGATGATGAAAATATATTTGACTGTATGATGAATATGTCGTTGGCTCTAGCTTACCCGTTTCGTTGCATGGTTGTGTTGTATGTGGCTGTTCTTCCTTGCGATGATCATCAATTTGATTGATGGGAGCAGATGGGCGAGGTGCTCGTGATCAACAAAGGAATAGCGATTCCGCTACTTAGCTATCTGGGATGGATCTTATACTTCTTTCCTTCATGCTTTCTTTAGGGCTATGGCCCCTGTATTCGTGGTTATTAGATTGTAAACTTTTAGTTAAACAGTTATCCTGCTTTTGTTGGCATCGTGGTGTGCCTAGTTTTGTAGGGGTGATGTTGAGAACCCCAGGACTGTGTTGTTATGCTACCTTATGTGTGGCATTTCCTTTAATTGCGTTTATAAATTAAATGGGACGTTACATAAGGCCCAATTAATTTTGCCCCTTTTATTTTTATAGACTATCCATTCTTATGGGCCTAATGGGTAATGGCCCAATTCGATTTCTGACCTAAAGTGCCCAAACCCTTCCTTTGGAGCTGCTGCCGCCTCTGCTAGGGTTCCAAAGCATACCTTCAGTTCACGTTCTGCTTGACTCCGTTCTTGACTCACGTAAGTATTCCCAACCCACACTCCTAAATCTCTGGTCCTGTTTCCGTGTTTAGTGTTAGAGCTTCAGTAGTAAACGCCCTATGTTCACTTTTTCCAGCTCTGTGATCTTCTCCTAGAGTTGTGGGACTCCGCTGTTCGGTGTCGAGGCATTAAAACTAGCTCGTTCCAGGTATGGGAAGCTAGAACCTCTTTGTATGGTGTATTTTTGACTGTACTATTGTAGTTCATTGATTCCTTGAGTTTGTGTGCTGCCATGAGTGACTGGACTTTCTGGAGTTTCTATTTGGTATGTCTGTATGCGTTGTGCAGGTGCGAGTAGTGGCGAACACTGATTATTTTGCCCAAGCGAGCTGGCCTCGCCTAGGCGAGATGAGCAGAGGCTCGCCCAAGGTTTTCTACGCAAGTCATCGCTCAGGTGACCAAACCCTCGTTTTGAGCAAGCGAACGTCTCACTTAGGCGGAGAGGGTCTCGCCTAAGCAAGATTGCGCAGGGGCTACTGTCCTCCTTGTCGAGCTCTCGCCTAGGCGGAGGGGAGCTCGTTTGGGCGAAAGTTATTCTCTCTTGAGCGAGACCCTCCAGCCTGAGCGAAGATCTGGGCGAGGATGCGTCCCCAGTTGTTTTTCCCTTTGTGCTTGGATGTTTAAATTGTGCTTATATGGGTTATTGTATGATGGTTTAATGGGAATGAGTATGCATGATTGGGAGGGGATTATATATGGGGGATTGTGAGCTTGACATGATTTCTATATGAGTTGTACATGAGAAGTTGGATACATATACATATGTGTGGGGTTACGAATTTGGCATGAGCAACGATGGACCTTGATGGTTGCTAAACCAGTGGCATGGTATTGGTATGAGAGGAAGCGTTTTACTCATGATTGGTAATGACGAGTTGGTGTTGATTTAACCGTGAGAAATGAGGGTTGGTTATGGATGTTGGTATGAAATTTTATGTATAATGTATATGTTATTTCTTGGCTGTTTATATATGTTGGTCTGTGTTAGTGCGTAATTCCTTGGAGTCTCTAGGTGAGACTTTCAGGGTCGCGCTTCAGTGGTCGGGACGTAATTCCATGGCCCCTATTAATGGGTGTCCATGGTGGTGCCCCATCTATATGGTCTGGTAAGGATTCAAGGTAAGGTTACATCCTGACAATCTAAGGAGTCAGTTAGTCTCACTTAAAGCGGACTGACTCCTGTGGTGAGAGTAACAGGAGGCTTGAAATTTTTTAAGGGTTAACCTTGTGGTGAGGGAAATTGATTCATTGTAACACTGATAACACATAGCTCGGGGGTGAGTAGCTCGGGGGTGAGCAACTCGGGGGTGAGCAGAGGTATCCACCATAAGTGCAAGCATCCGCTAAATCCGACCAAGCTATATGTATCTGGATGAAAGGTCATAACATGTTTGTGTGGTAGATGTATATTATATATATATATTGGACTATGAAGGTATCTTTGATTGCATGATAAAAATATTGTTGGCTCTAGCTTACCCTTTTTTTGTTGGTTGCTTTGTATGTTTTGCTTCTACCTTTGCGATGATCATCAATTTATTGATGGGAGTAGATGCGAGAGGTAACCGTGGTCAACAAGGGAGAGACGATTCCGTTGCTTAGTCTTCTTGGGCTGGGTTTTCTGTCCTTCATGGGCTACCTTTAGGGCTACGACCCATGTACTTGTCCGTCGTTACATTTCTCTATGATTCCAGTAAACTGTGTAACATGTTTTCTCTTTTGGTGGCATCGTGGGGTGCCTTATTTTGTAAGGCGTTATGAGTAAACTCTAGTACTGCGCTGTTATATTATAATTGTGTGATGCTTCTTTTAATTATACTCATTAATTAAATGGGACGTTACATTGATGGTATCAGAGCGATCATTCCTTAGGTTTGTGGACTTGGATGTCCGCTTAGCTTTCTCTGTGTCTTCTGAGTGTTCTTAGTTAAATTCTTGCCTTTATCGAGTGATGAGTTCAAATTTTTGTCCTCATTTAATATTCAAATTTAGGGATTTAATTGCATTTTCTGCGCTTAAAGATTGATTTAATTAGGATTTGTGATTATTGGATTTATTGAATAAGTTTGGTAAAAATGGCGTAAAAATTGATTTTAGTTGCATAAAATATTATTGGATATTCTAACGTTTGTTAATGCAGCTGGAATTTATTTTTGGTCATTAATAGTGTGAATTTGAAATATTCAAAGTTACAAAATAAGTCCAAAATCTGGAAAAGAATAAATCAGGAGCTAAATGCACCTCTAGATTTTATTTGCACACTCCTTCTAAAGTGGACCACCAAAAACCTGTTCTGCACCCCCCGTTTTCACTAAGTTGCACCCCTCCTACCACTTAAACTCCACTCAACCAGATGTTGCCATGTGGCAATCCCCACCTTTCAAATCAGGCCAACCAAATGCTGACATGTGTCATTATCCTTGCAAACTTATCTGCACCAATTAAGCACTGCCACGTCATCATCTCCCCCATCTCACATGAAACCCTAATTTTAGCCACCATGACCGCAACTCCACAGCAGTCGCCGTTCACGCCGACCACCGCAACTTCACGCTGCACCACCTACTCCACCACAACAGTAGCACCATCTCCGTCCACCGCGCTTGCGACGCACTCACCAGCCACCATCGCTCGTTGCCGGAGAAGAACCAGGCGCGGCAGCATCCACCTCCTCGTCGGCCACCATCTCTGCAGCAGCCTATGAGTTCTTCTTCCTCGCGCCCCAGCCATGGCAGCCGCCGCCGTTCCTGCACCACCGCATCGCACTCCACGCATTTAGCAGCAGCTGCGCCGACCTCCATCGCAATTCCACCTTCGCAGCGCGCAATCACCGCGTGCCACCATAGAAGCGCGAACCAGCACACGTCGTGAATCTACACTGAAAGCTTGAATCCACTATCATCCTTGCGCACCAGCAGCCATTACAGAAGACTCCACCACGAGCGCAAACGAACCAGATCAGAAACCTGCATCAGTTCACTCACGGACTAACACACGCAGCAACAGCGGAAGAGATTCACGATCCACCACCGCGCCTTCGCCGGAGCCGCCACCACCGCAACAGAGTCAGACCATGACGGCAGCCACAAGCCTCCATGAAAACCTAAAGCAACAGCCAAGGGAGGAAGGAGGAGTAAACCCTAATTCTGGAGAGACTCTCTACGCCACGTGTCAGCCTCTAATTGCACAGTCAAATTGGTCAAATCTGGTCAACTGGTCAAACTTTGGTCAAATTCTGGTCAATATTGTAAAAATGATCAAATAAGAGGGGCAGAATTGGAAATTGGACAGAAATTAAGTTGCCAATTAATTAAATAAAGATAAAATATTTTAGCAACTGACAGATAAAGTCCAAGTCCAATTGAAGCCTATTTAAAGAGGCCTAAGGGAGTAGAAGGGGGGACTAACTGAGACACTTAGCAACTCTCTGGTTTTGGCAAATACCGTCATCTACCACATCTTCCTTCTTCCTTTATATTTTCTTTCCTTCATCATATTATTATCATGTATTTCATCAAAGCCATGGAGGGCTAAGCTTTTAGGGTTGATTCCACTATAATTTCTTAATTAGATTCTGAGGTTAGATGAATTAATTTAATTGTTCTTTTGATTCTTGTTGAGATTTATTTTTTTTATCTATGTCTTTTAGTTCTTAATCTAGTTAAAGCAATGATTTTTACATTATAGCAAGTTAGCATAGTGTTAAATCTAAAGAACATAACAATCATATGAGTCTACGGGTTTTTGAATTTTTAATTAAGAAGTTACTTTGATTAATTTTCAGAAACTTTCATATGATTGCATGAGTTTTTGCTAATAATTGAGAAGTTACTTTGATTAGAGGTAGAAACTTAGATTAGAATTAATCAAGAAGTTACTTTGATTAATTAACTTTTTACTAGATATCAGGTCTAAAAGAATAGACATGATTAGGACTAGTAATGTTTAATTGAGAAGTTACTTTGGTTAAATTTACTAGGACTAATCTGCAAAGTTCTTACTTTTAATTGAGAAGTTACTTTGGTTAAAAGTGAGGACGTCAACAAATTAACTAAGAAGTTACATTGATTAATTTGAAATCTTAAACAAGGAATTAATAACAATAATCTTTAGAAAACCAATGATGAATCCTATTTTGGAAGAGCAGTGGAATTGACCTATTTACTATTACTGTTTTTACAATATCTTATTTGCGTATCATTTATCCTTTTCTTATCAAAACCCCATATTTTCATGGTTACTAGTTTTAATTGCATTTTTATAAGAGTCAAATATTTGAAATCAATTCCGTATTCGTTGTGAGACGACTCAGGGTTATCTTAACCCTAACTAGTTTGTTCACTACTAATTTGGCAATACTGAAGTTGCTAAAGTTAAGTAGTGATAATTTGATCGCCTAACGACAGCGATATCATCGAGCCTAACCAAGTGATTTTCTGTGTGCCAGTGAACTATGGCACCTCCTCGTAGGACTCCGCAATCATCCTAGGGTGACGTACCCGATATCGCCAGGGCAATAGAGGCGATGGTAGCTGCTATGACGCAGCAAAGCACGACCATGATGCAACAGCATGAGGCATCAATGTAGCGACAGGCGGCGTCGCTTGAGCAACAACAGATTGTGATGCAGCAGATGGAGGCTGCACGAGTGGTTGTCGAGGATGCACATAGGCAACATATGGAGGCCCTCCGCCAGCTGGAAGAGAACAGGGCGGTAGCCCCTGTGTTTGGTCTTGAGCCACAACCTATACTCAGGGAGTGGAGCCTGGAGGACTTCCTAAAACACCACCCAGTAAAGTTTAATGGGAAGGTTAGCCCTGACGCAGCAGACCAATGGCTGAAGGATCTGGAGAGGATCTTTGATGCAAAAACATGCCTAGTAGAGAGCAGGTTGGCTTTCACGGTATACATGCTCACTAGAAAGGCTGAGCATTGGTGGATCAGTACAAAATCCATCATGGAGGAGAGAGGCGAGCTGGTGACGTGGGAGGCCTTTAGGGGGAAGATCCTCTCAGAATATTTCCCAGACAGCGTTCGATATGCCAAGGAGGTGGAATTCCTCCAACTGACCAAGGGAGGGAAGACAGTGACAAACTATGCTGAGAAGTTCAAGCACCTCAGCCGCTTCTATACTTTGCCTCTCGATGAAGAGTGGAGATGCCGAAAATTTGAGAACGACCTAAAGGGAGATATTCGCTTGATGGTGGCACCCTTGTCCATCAAGGATTTTGCTGCTTCGGTAGAGAAGGCCAGAGTAATGGAGAAGATGAAGAATGAGGTAGAGGGTCAGCGACCTCAGCAGCCTCAGAGGATTGGTGGACCATTTGGGTCCCAACCCAGACATGATGAGCGGAGAAGACCATATGACAGACCTCCGAATCAGCCTAAGGGGTCTAGGGGTTTTCCTCCCCAACAAGGTCGAGTATAGTGTTACATATATGGGGGCCCACATCTGAGGAGCGCCTGCCCACGCATGGAGGGTTACCGTAGATGCAACAACTGTGGCAAGGAGGGCCACTTTGGGAAGGATTGTCCCACCCTTGCTAGGGCAGCGACACGACCTCCAATTCAGGCTTCTCACCAGCACCAACGGAGAGATAGAGGCAACAGGCCTCAGGCGACCGGTAGGGTGTATGCTATGTCAGGAGCTGAGGCATCAGGTGCAGGTAACTTAGTTTTGGGTAGTTACATGATAGCTGGTACTTCTTGCTGTGTGTTGTATGATTCTGGAGCGACACACTCTTTTGTGTTAGATGCTTGTGTGAACCGTCTAGGTCTGTCGGTGTGTGAACTATAGTGTGAGCTGGTGGTATCTACTCCGACGTCAAGTTTGGTAAAGACGTCGTCCTTATGTGCTAGGTGTTCGGTTGAGGTGGAGGGACGCATGTACAAGGTGAATCTAATTTGTCTACCCCTATAGGAGTTAGAAGTCATCTTAGGGATGGATTGGCTCTTTGCCAATCGCATTTTCATAGACTGTCAAGAGAAGAGGCTACTTTTCCCCGACTCGGAGGAGCCGAAATTGATATCCACTCAGGGAGTGGCGAAAGAGGTTCAGAGTGGCGCGCAGTGTTTTATAATTTTTGCCCGTATGGAGGTAGAGAAGGAAGGGGAAACATTAGTCATACCTGTGGTGCATGAGTTTGAAGACGTATTTCCGGATGAAGTACCAGGATTACCCCCCAGTAGAGAGGTGGAGTTCTCTATCGATCTGGTACCAGGAATAGGCCCGGTCTCGATGGAGAAGTAGTTCATCCGACCCAGCACCTCGCCTTGGGGAGCACCAGTGTTGTTGGTAAAGAAGAAGGATGGGGGTTCACATCTGTGTGTGGACTACAAGGAACTGAACAAGGTGACGATCAAGAATAAGTATCCGCTCCCGAGAATTGATGACTTGATGGATCAGTTGCATGGGTCGCTAGTATTCTCAAAGATAGATCTGCGATCGGGTTACCATCAGATCTTAGTGAAGGCTGATGATGTGCAGAAGACGGCCTTCAGGACCAGATATGGCCACTATGAGTATGTGGTTATGCCTTTTGGTGTGACCAATTCTCTAGCGGTGTTTATGGACTACATGAACAGGATTTTCTGACCCTTCTTAGATAAGTTCTTCGTAGTCTTTATAGACGACATACTAATCTATTCCAGGACTCAGGAGGAGCATGTAGAATACCTAAGGTTGGTGCTTGGTGTTTTAAGGGAGAAACAGTTGTATGCCAAGCTATCCAAGTGTGAATTCTGGATGGAAGAGGTTCAGTTTTTAGGGCATGTAATATCCGTGCACGGTATTGAAGTGGATCTGGCAAAGGTCGAGGCGGTGGTCCAGTGGGAGAGTCCTAAGTCGACCACAAAGATCAGGAGTTTTGTGGGGTTGGCGGGCTACTATAGGAGATTCATAGAGGGATTTTCCAAGATAGTGGCACCTCTGACACTGCTTACTCAGAAGGACCAACCCTTCACTTGGACGGACAAGTGTGAGGAGAGTTTTCAAGAGCTTAAACGGAGGTTGACTAGTGCTCCCATACTAGTAATTCCGGATGTTGGGAAACCATTCGAAGTCTACTGTGACGCATCTCATCTTGGGCTAGCCTGTGTTCTGATGCAAGAGAAGAAGGTAGTGACGTATGCTTCAAGACAACTTAAGGTGTGTGAGCGTAACTATCCCACTCATGACTTGGAGTTGGCAGCCATAGTGTTCGCCTTAAATATTTGGAGACACTATCTTTATGGTGCCTAGTTTCGCGTGTTCAATGACCACAAGAGTCGTAAGTACTTGTTTGATTAGAAGGAGTTGAACATGAGGCAACGAAGGTGGATGGAGTTCCTGAAGGATTATGATTTCGAACTGCTGTATCACCCAGGGAAAGCAAATGTGGTAGTAGATGCCTTGAGTAGGAAGACTGTACATGCGGCACATCTCATGATAAAGGAGGTGGAACAGCTGGAAAAGTTCAGAGACATGAAGCTACAGGTGGAGTTGGGGTCTGAGTTCATTAGATGTAGTACCCTGACTATATCCAGTGACTTCTTGACCTCGATTAGAGAGAGGCAGTTGTTGGATGCTAGTCTGAAAAGAATCAGACAACAACTTGGGTCAGATGAGACTAGAGATTTCGCTTTGGATAATGATGACATCTTGCGATTCCAGGGTAGGATTTGTGTGCCAAATGATGCTGAGGTAAAAAAGTTAATTCTTGAGGAGGGACATAAGAGTCGCCTTAGTCTGCACCCCGGCATGACTAAGATGTACCAAGACCTCAAGGAAACCTTCTGGTGGCAGGGGATGAAGAAAGATGTGGCTCAATTCGTATCAGTATGTTTAACGTGCCAAAAGGCGAATGTGGAGCATTAGAGACCCGGTGGGAATCTACAATCCTTGGAGATACCAGTATGGAAATGGGACAACATCTCCATGGACTTTGTGACCCATCTACCATGGACTTTTAGGGGGCATGATACAATGTGGGTTATAGTGGATCGCCTGACCAAGAGTGCTCATTTCTTGGTGATGAATTTGAGAATGCCTATGGCCAAGTTGGCTCAGCTGTACATTAGGGAGATAGTGAGGTTACATGGGGTACCGTCAAGTATTGTGTCAGACAGAGACCCGCGGTTCACGTCTTGGTTTTGGCAGACGCTACAAAGTGCTATGGCGAGATGAGCAGAGGCTCGCCTAGGGTTTTCTACGCGAGTCATCGCTCAGGCGACCAAACCCTTGTTTTGAGCAAGCGAACGTCTCGCTTAGGAGGAGAGGGTCACACCTAAGCGAGATTGCGGAGGGGCTATTGTCCTCTTTGTCGAGCTCTCGCCTAGGCGGAGGGGAGCTCGCCTGAGCGAGAGTCATTCTCGCTTGAGCGAGACCCTCCAGCCTGAGCGAAGAGCTGGGCGAGGATGCATCCCAAGTTATTTTTCCCTCTGTGCTTGGATGTTTAAATTGTGCTTATATGGGTTATTGTATAATGGTTTAATGGGAATGAGTATGCATGATTTAGAGGGGATTATATGTGCGGGATTATGAGCTTGGCATGATTTCTATATGAGTTGTACATGAGAAGTTGGATACATATATATGTGTGTGGGGTCAAAAATTTGGCATGAGCAACGATGGACCTTGATGGTTGGTAAACCAGTGGCATGGTATTTGTATGAGAGGAAGCATTTTACTCATGATTGGTAATGACGAGTTGGTGTTGATTTAACCGTGAGAAATGAGGGTTGGTTGTGGATGTTGGTATGAAATTTTATGTATAATGTATATGTTATTTCTTGGCTGTTTATATATGTTGGTCTGTGTCAGTGCGTAATTCCTTGGAGTCTCTAGGTGAGACTTTCAGGGTCGCGCTCCAGTGGTCGGGACGTAATTCCATGGCCCCTATTAATGGGTGTCCATGGTGGTGCCCCATCTATATGGTCTGGTAAGGATTCAAGGTAAGGTTACATCCTGACAATCTAAGGAGGCAGTTAGTCTCACTTAAAGCGGACTGACTCCTGTGGTGAGAGTAACAGGAGGCTTGAAATTTTTTAAGGGTTAACCTTGTGGTGAGGGAAATTGATTCATTGTAACACTTGTAACACATAGCTCAGGGGTGAGCAACTTGGGGGTGAGTAGAGGTATCCACCACAAGTGCAAGCGACCGCTGAATCTGACCAGGCTATATGTATCCGGATGAGTCGAGTCGGGTCTTAGTGTCTTGATTGAAAGGTCATAAATGTTTGTGTGGTAGATGTATATTGTATATATATATTGGACTATGAAGGTATCTTTGATTGCATGATAAAAATATTGTTGGCTCTAACTTACCCTTTTTTTTGTTGGTTGCTTTGTATGTTGTGCTTCTACCTTTGCGATGATCATCAATTTATTGATGGGAGCAGATATGAGAGGTAACCGTGGTCAACAAGGGAGAGACGATTCCGCTGCTTAGTCTTCTTGGGCTGGGTTTTCTGTCCTTCTTGGGCTACCTTTAGGGCTACGGCCCATGTACTTGTCTGTCGTTACATTTCTCTATGATTCCAGTAAACTGTGTAACATGTTTTCTTTTGTGCTGGCATCGTGGGGTGCCTTGGTTTGTAGGCGTTATGAGTAAACTCTAGTACTGTGCTGTTATATTATAATTGTGTGACGCTTCTTTTAATTATACTCATTAATTAAATGGGACGTTACAAAAAGTATCTTTTTTAATTGTTTTGATAATTTTTTTTAGTTTCATAATTGAAATATAATATAAAAAAAAATAAGATAATGAAATATTAGTAAAATTATCATTGTCTAAAAAATAAAAAATATAAATATATAGAAACATTGAGAAATATTCAACCATAAATACATATTTAAAAAAGCATTTTAAATTAAAAATAGAAAATATTAAAAATCTTATAATAGAATTATATTTAAAACGAGAAAAAATTAAAAAATACAGAAGCATTTTCAAAGTATTTTAAATTCAAAATAAAGAAAAGTATTTTTTTAAATTGTTTTGATAAAATAATAGCCTAACAATGAACAAATCAAATAATAGCATGTTAAAAACTAATATATACGCTTAACCACATATACAGTAATTTCTTTTAAATAATTGGTCAGTCATAAGTAATTAGGACTTTCTTGTAGTACAATATTTCAATTAGAAAACTTAAAATGTTATCAAATTTAATAAAAAATAATAATCTTTTCTATTTTTAAATTAAAATGCTTTCTTAAATGTGTATTTATAGTTGAATATTTCTCAATATTTCTATATATTTATATTTTTTATTTTTTAGACAATGATAATTTTACTAATATTTCATTATCTTATTTTTTTTATTATATTATATTTCAATTATGAAACTAAACAAATTTATCAAAACAATTTAAAAAAATACCTTTTTTATTTTGAATTTAAAATACTTTGAAAATGCTTCTGTATTTTTTAATTTTTTCTCATTTTTAATATAATTCTATTATAAGATTTTTAAATTGTCTATTTTTTTAATATTTCTCCCTTAAGATTTTTAGAGAACTTGATGTTATTAATATTTTTTCTTATCTTCTTTCTATATCACAAGATTTCAATTAAAACAATTTAAATTTTTATCCAAAAAAATAAAAAAGTAACTTTTTTATTTTATTTTTTAGTTTAAAATATTTATAAAATATTTATCTGTTTTTAAATATATCTCATTTTTGAAATATAATTATACTATAAGCTTTTTAGTTAATTCTATTTTTTAAATTTTCGAAAATGATACTTTAGTAATATTTTATTAACTTTGTTTTTCTATAGCATAAGATTTCAATTAAAAATCATTTAAAACTTATTAAATTATGTTTTTAAGAATATTTTCTTTTCTTTCAAGATATAACAAGTTATTCTTTTAAAGATGTAAAAAGATAAAAGATATAATTAGAACATAAAATTCAATCAATGTAATGCAATAACGTCAAGCAATAAACATTGAAAAATTAAATTAAATGATACATCCAATTTGGTATTTTTTATTTTATTTTATTTATAAGTTTTATATATTATGATTACCACAACCATTATTATAATAATATTTTATTCTATAATATTTTCTTAATTATCAAGAAAATTAATAATTATTTTCATGTAATAAAAAAGAAAAATTTAAATGAAATGATACACCACTTTCTTTTTCTTTTTTAACAATTGAAAAGAATGTGTTATAATCTAACTTACCACAATTGAAGTACAATTAGGTTAAAAAATTATTGACATAGCCTAACAATGAACAAATCAAATATAGCATTTTAAAAACTAATATATACGCTTAACCACATATACAGTAATTCCTTTTAAATATTTGGTCAGTCATAAGTAATTAGGACTTTCTTGTAGTACAATATTTCAATTAGAAAACTTAAAATGTTATCAAATTTAATAAAAATTAATAATCTTTTCTATTTTTAAATTAAAATGCTTTCTTAAATATGTATTTATGGTTGAATATTTCTTAATGTTTCTATATATTTATATTTTTTATTTTTTAGACAATGATAATTTTACTAATATTTCATTATCATATTTTTTTTATTATATTATATTTCAATTATGAAACTAAACAAATTTATCAAAACAATTTAAAAAAATACTTTTCTTTATTTTGAATTTAAAATACTTTGAAAATGCTTCTGTTTTTTTTAATTTTTTTCTCATTTTTAATATAATTCTATTATAAGATTTTTAAATTGTCTATTTTTTTAATATTTCTCCCTTAAGATTTTTAGAGAACTTGATGTTATTAATATTTTTTCTTATCTTCTTTCTATATCACAAGATTTCAATTAAAACAATTTAATTTTTTATCCAATAAAATAAAAAAAGTAACTTTTTTATTTTATTTTTTAGTTTAAAATATTTTTAAAATATTTATCTATTTTTAAATATATCTCATTTTTGAAATATAATTATACTATAAGCTTTTAGTTAATTCTATTTGTTAAATTTTCGAAAATGATACTTTAGTAATATTTTATTAACTTTTTTTTTCTATAGCACAAGATTTCAATTAAAAATCATTTAAAACTTATCAAATTATGTGTTCCTGGAGAGAACAAATAAGATACATTAGGCACAAGTGTCACCTTACCCATATAATCCGCTATCTCCTCTGTTGGCCTCTTCCCAGTTGGCATATGTCTGCTTGGAGCCGGGAGGGGTTACCTGCAGAAGGGACTCCGAAGCTTAAGTCAGCCAAAGCTCTTAAAAAGTCAAATCAGGCTCCGAAGCTTAAGTCAGCCAAAGCTCTTAAAAAGTCAAATCAGGTGATTAATGGAGTAATGAATGCGTACCTTTAATTACTGGGGTCCATGCGTATTTATAGAGTATTAATTATGTCTGGCCACGTCATGGGCTAGGCCTTTGTTTGGGCTGTAGGTGGGTCTGGGCCCTAGCCCAGACCCTTAGTTCGATTATTGTGGGCTCATTGGATATCAGGGGGCTTGGATTTTGTTAAGTGTCTTAAGGTTGTCGGCCTGAACCGACTACTCCCTTTGGCGGTCTGTATATGTTGTCTTAGGTGGGTTATTCCTCTTAGCGTCTGATGAAGGATTGACTTGTTCCTTTTTAAGATTATTGAATATGGTGTGAGTTGATTAAAAAAGCTAAGTGAAATCCCCACTGGACATTAAGATAGCATGCTATCTAGATGTGAAGGTTCCTTTCACAAAGCTCAGGAGAAGAAGATGATGGATTAATTCAAACAAAAAGGAAATGGAAAGCACATAAACCATAGAAAACCAAGAACAATTAAAGGAAGAAGAAAACACAAAATGGAAAGGAAAGAAATGGTAAAAATGTGAGAAGCACGCCACTACAAGGCTAGGC
>Ga0214544_1008028_pt1 | contig 17996 bp, 19 predicted proteins | sample CNSS3metaG_FD_160074 | JGI IMG/M metagenome (GOLD analysis project Ga0214544, IMG submission 160074) | Root nodule microbial communities from cowpea collected in UCLA plant growth center, Los Angeles, California, USA - CNSS3 | ecosystem: Host-associated > Plants > Roots > Nodule | place: USA... | reverse complement strand
GAACTAATTTGTTAAAAATCAATTCCGTGTTCGTTGGGAGACGACTTTGGGTTACTTTACCCTTACTATTTTGTTGACTACTTTCTTAACAATACTGAAGTTGTTATAAGATAAGTAGTATTAATTTAATCGCGTCAACGACAGCGTTATCAGGTACACCAGTCCCCCAGCCTTGATCGACATAGGTGTCGGTTAAGGGTGATACGTGTTGATATGCTAACGGAATCGGCTAGGTGTGATACATCAGTCCCTCAGCCTTTAAGTGTGATGAACATTGTTAAGGCTAAAAAGTGGTAACCGTTTGAAGGTAGGTGAAGGGGTGTTAGGGGTCAAATCAGGAAGTTATGGCGCCGTCGTTTTTAATAGTCACGTCTCTTGTAATGATGGTGTCGATTGGTATGAGTTGTTGTTTTGGCGGGAAGGGGTTTTCGCCTTTTGGGATTCTGGGCTATAAATATGGATTTCAAAACGAGTGAGGGGTTACTTGGTTCATTTGCGAGAGTTTTGTATTCAGAGGTCTTGTGTGCATTTTACTGTCCGACTAGTTCCCAATTTCAGTCGACATCTTTCCGTAAACACGAAAAAAAAGGTATGTCTAGTAGCGATAGTACATCATTGTCCACATCTAGTAGTGAGAGTATGGGGTCAGAGAGTAGTAGAGGTAGGCAAGTTGATGAAGAGGGTACTAGTTCTGGAGGTATGGTAAGTGGGATCCCCATGGAAACGGTGAGGGATGTCCGAGAAGATCCCCCTGAGGAGTTGGCTGAGAGTGATTGGCCGGCCAAAGGCGGTTATGGGTGGGTGGCTGTCGATGTCCGCAATCAATCAACTTTGTTCCGGTGGTCTCCCTTATTGAACTCCTGGCTGAACTGTACGCCTGTCATCTCAAAGGGTGTAAGCAGGGATATCGTTTCCCTGGAGAGGGTTAGCGCTATTGACCGTGTGTGTCACGGGCAGGAGGGGGCTACGGAGAAGTTCTTCTACATGTACATGTGTCATTTTTCTCAGCTACATGTGTGGTTACCGCTAGATGATTTCGCTATAGGTGTGTTGGGCGCGTTGAACATGGCACCTACACAGTTGCACCCAAATAGTTGGGCTTACTTGCAAGCCTTTCGCATCTTGTACCAATCTTTATACCTGGAGCCTTCTCCTTACGCTTTCCTGTACTTCTATGACACCAAACCCCGTTGGCCGACTACTTGGTTGTCTCTGATAAGTCGTCCTAGTATCAGCAGACTGGACGCATTTTCCCAGTCTTTTAAGCACTTTAAGGACGGGTACTTCAAAGTTGTGGTGAAGGAAGAGGGCAAGCCTTATTTCTTGAATGCTAATGGGAGTACAAAGTTCCCATTTAGCTGGACGGGTACCCCTTCTCGGTACAAGGATATGGGGACGGATGAGTTGTCGGTGGGGGATAAGGAGGTGGTGAAGATCTTAATGAAGTTTGTTGATAAGTTGCCCACTAAGGGCTTAGTTAGAGTTTATAATTCGGTGCATCCGATTATAGATATTGAAGGTATCTGTTTGTTACTTAAACTGTGTTAATGATTCTAAGTTGTTTTAATCTGGGGTTTATTGTGTTATTGTAGGGCACATGGCGCAATCAGGGAAAAAGAATTTGGCACTCTTCCAGTCGCTGAGGAAGGAGATGGTCGCTAAGGCTAAGGCAGCTGGGAAAGTTGACGTTCCCAATTTGCAAGAGTTCGTGGTGGAAGTTCACGTACATGGTGGAACGAAGAGGAAAGCCGAGTTGCCGCCTCGCGTCGACAAGGGGAAGGATGTGAAGAAAGTGAGGGCGGTCTTGCTTGGGGCGGGGTCGGCCAATGGGGCGGGGTCGGCTAGTGGAGAGAAAGGACCAGAATCTGGCTTAATTGAGTTGCCGGAAATATCTGTGAGAAAGGATATTGCGATCAACCTCCCGGATACCATTATAAACTCAATCGAAGGTATGAAGGCAGATCATATCATAAGGACAATGGTGGAATTTGGGAGCAAGGCCCTGATATTGAGTCGCCGTGTAGGGTCTTTATATCGGCAGGAGGTGAAGGAGGGAGGTCGGGAGAAGGTGGAAGAGCTGCAGGGGAAAATTGACAAGTTTGAGGAGGAAAGGGCTGCGTGGAAGAAGGAGAATGAGGGTTGGGAGGCAGAGAGAAAGAGGTTGGCAACGTGGAGGGTTAGGTGTTTGGATTCTGAGGAGAAATTGAACAAGAGAATAGGGGAGTTGGAGGAGGACTATGACGAATTGAAGGAAAAGTATGACGGTACTATCGGTGAGCTTGATGACCTGAAGAACAGTATCATACAAGAACACATCAACAGTTTTGAGAAAGGACTACGTCAAGCAGCCTTTTTCCATGAGGAGGTTGATATTATGGACGCAAAGTTTGATGTTAACAAGGATGTTATTGATGGGAGGCTTGTGAAGGAAGATGAAAGCAGTACGGTTGACGAGGCGGAGGAGAGGGCGGAGGAGAAGGCGGCTGAAGAGGTGAAGGAAGCGGGTGACGCCGAGGAGGTGGCCCCTGATGCAGCAGAATAGGACCTCGACTTTTATTGATTTGAAAATATTATTTGAGCCTATGTCTGTAATAGTTGGTACATTGTGTTACATTGATACACTTTTGCATCTATGTTGAAGGCGATTAATGTTCTGTATGTTATGGTGTATGATGGATTTTGATGATCTGTGGTGTATGTATGACGCGTTCGACTGTATGTTAAGGGTGTTCGACCCAGGTCGCTTACTTGTGGTAAGGGTGGGGAACTTAAACGAATTAAAACACAAGTTAAGAGTGTTCGACCCAGGCCGCTTACTTGTGGTAAGGGTGAGGAACTTAAACGAATTAAACACAAGTTAAGGGTGTTCGACCCAGGCCGCTTACTTGTGGTAAGGATGGGGAACTTAAACGATTTAAGCACAAGTTAAGGGTGTTCGACCCAGGCCGCTTACTTGTGGTAATGGTGGGCAACTTAAACGAATTAAACACAAGTTAAGGGTGTTTGACCCAGGCCGCTTACTTGTGGTAAGGGTGGGGAACTTAAACGAGTTAAACACAGGTTAAGGGTGATCGACCCAGGCTGCTTAGTTATGGTAAGGGTGGGGAACTTAAACGAATTAAACACAAGTTAAGGGTGTTCGACCCAGGCCGCTTACTTGTGCTAAGGGTGGGGAACTTAAACGAATATGAGAGTAAAAACGTAGGAAAGTTGTATAGTTGAGAACCCTTTGTTTTATTTATTGAATATGGGGTGCCTCGTTAAAACCTCCCTGGCCAAAACCCTTCTTAGGGAAAAAAGACCAGGTGAGGAAAAAGAGTACACCCAGGGTTACAAGTGTTCGACTTATTGCAGCATACATTTAACTGAAATAAAGTTTGAGGTGGGATACATTCTAAGTGTTAGGTATTTCTTCCCCGGATAAATGTTCAAGGCGATAAGTTCCTCCTCCTACGTCTTCACGTATGCGGTATGGGCCGTCCCAGTTGGCGGAGAATTTGCCATCCTTCTTTCTTGCATTGCTGGCCATTCTCCATACTAAGTCCTCGATTACGAACGATCATGGACATAAGTTTGTGTTATACTTTCTGGCAGCTCTTTGTTTGGCAGCTAAATTGTGTATCTAGGCTTTTTCTCTGAGTTCGGGTAGGAGGTCGAGATGTATAGCCATGTTTTGGTGGTTGTGGGTTGGGTCGTATAGTTCTCGGCGCAGGGATGGTTCGCCAATCTCAACCGGTATCATGGCGTCTGCACCGTAGACTAGGCTGAATGGGGATTCGTTTGTTAATGATTGAGGGGTGCACTTGTAAGCCCGTAGCACTTCTACTAACTCTTCGGCCCATCGGCCTTTGGCGGTATCTAATCTCTTGCGTAGCTCCACTAGGATAACTTTATTTGCCGCCTCTACTTGTCCATTGGTTTGTGGATGTTCTACAGAACTTGTGATGTGTTTGATGCCCAGGCTAGTGTAGAACTTGGCTAGCTCCTTATCTATAAATTGTCGGCCATTGTTTGTGATGATGGTATGTGGGACGTCATATCTGCATATAATATCTTTCCAAACAAATTGCTGAACTTGCTGGGCCATGATGGTGGTTAGCGGCTTGGCTTCTATCCATTTGGTGAAGTAGTCGACGACTACAATTAGGAATTTCACCTGCCCTTTGCCGGGTGAGAAAGGGTCGAGGATATCCATTCCCCACTTAGTGAATGGCCATAGGGATAGTATGTGGTGTAGTTCTTCTTGTTTTTGGTGGATAAGGTTGCCATGTTTTTGGCATGGTTTGCACTTTCGGACGTAATCATGGCAGTCTACTTCTATAGTCGGCCAGAAGTACCCGGCTCTAAGAATTTTGGTAGCCATGGTACGCGCGCCGGAATGGTAGCCACAAATGCCTTCGTGTAGTTCTTTAATAATATAGTGTGCTTGCTCTGCCGTGATGCATTTAAGGAGGGGTTGGCCGTACCCGCGTTTGTAAAGATCATCGCCTATCATGGTGTACTTGGCGGCCTTGGCCAGCCAAGTTTTGTCCGCATCTTGAGAGGGGTTGCCGATTTTTAGGTACTGGATATAGGGGTGGTCCAGTTATGGCTTTGGGAGGGGGTGATGATGTTAGTTGGGGCGTGGGTTAGGTTTTGACAGGTATGTGTGATGGAGGGCGTAGATAATTTTTGTTGTAACAGGGATCGATGGCGGCTTTTTAACTTGGTGCTGGCCAATTTGGAGAGGATGTCAGCTCTAATGTTGTTAGTCCTTGGAATGTGTTCGATCCGGACTCGTTCAAAGGCGGATTGAATGACTGCACGGACCATATGGTAATATTGTAGAAGGATGGGGTCTTTGATCTGGAACTCGTCATATAGGTGCCCTACAGTAAGCTTGGAGTCGGTTTTACACGTTAGCGTCTTGACACCTACTTCACGGGCAAGGGAAAGGCCGACGAGGATAGCCTCGTATTCGGCTTGGTTGTTTGATGTCTTGAAGGCAAAGTGAAGGGATTTTTCGATAAGGATGTCATTAGGGCCTTCTAACACGATACCAGCGCCGGCACCTTTTGGATTTGAGGAACCATCTACATGGAGCATCCACTGGTCCTCTAAGGGTGTGTACTGGAGGTCGTTGACGAAGTCTAAGAGACATTGGGCTTTAATGGGGCCATGGGGTTCGTAGCGAATGTTGAATTCCGACAGCTCGACGGCCCAGGATGACATCTGTCCGGCTAGATCTGGTTTTTGCAGTATTTTTTGGATTGGCTAGTCGGTTTTGACGGTGATGCTGTGGTTTTGGAAGTATGGGCGTAGACGGCGGGCTGCGTGGACCAGGGACAGGGCTAGTTTCTCCACCATTTGGTATCTGGTTTCAGGGTCTTGCAGCGTTCTACTAACGAAGTACACAGGATGTTGCGTACCTTCTATTTCTTGTACGAGCGTAGTGCTGACGGTGTGGTTAGTGGCCGTGATGTATACGAGGAGGGGTTGGTGAGTGTCCGGCTTGTGGAGGATAGGCGGCGAAGTAAGGGTTATTTTCAGTTTCTGGAAGATTTGTTCACAATCATTAGTCCACGTGAACCGGGTGGATTTCTTTAGGAGTTGAATGATGGGTTGGGTTTGTTTTGCTAGTTTGGGTAGGAAACGGGAAATGGCTGTGAGGCGGCCTATAAGGCGTTGGACCTCTTTGATGGTAGTGGGGCTGCGCATTTCAATAATGGCCTTGCATTTTTCGGGATTGGCTTTTATGCCGCGTTGGGTCAACATGAACTCAAGAAATTTACCACGGTCGACGCCGAATACACATTTGTCAGGATTGAGGCAGAGGTTGTATTGGCGGAGTGCGGAGAAGACGGCCGAGAGGGCCTCGGCATGTTGATGGTGGCTTGGAGACTTGACAACCATGTCGTCAACATATACTTCGACACATTGTCCCATGAGATGACTGAAGACCTTGTCCATTAGTCGTTGGTAGGTTGCTCCAGCGTTTTTAAGACCAAAAGGCATAACTTTATAGAAGTAGTTGGCGTCGTCCGTGATGAAGGCAGTTTTATGCATGTCAGATATGGCCATGGGGATTTGGTTGTATCCGGAATATGCATCCAAGAAGCTTAGCACCTTATTCCCTGCTGCATCATCAACAAGTCAGTCAATATTGGGCAAAGGGTAGGCACCGCGAGGGCAGGCCTTGTTTAGATCCGTGTAGTCTACACACATCCGCCATTTGCCATTAGCTTTCTTCACCAAGACTACATTAGAAAGCCAAGTGGTGTAGTGAGCCTCTTCTATGAATCCTGCGTTCAGTAACTTGTCGGCCTCAACCTTAGCCGCTAATCGGCGTTCTTCGCCAAGTTTGCGTTTCTTCTGGGATACGTATCAGGCTTCTTTATAGATAGATAGTTTGTGGGATGCCACTTGAGGGTCCACCCCAGGTAGGTCAGCGGCTGACCAAGCGAAAAGGTCTGTGTTGTTGGTGAGGATGGGTGTGATGATGGCACGCTCGTCAGAGTTCAAACCGATGCCTAGGTTGATAGAGTGGTCGTTGGGAAGTTCAAGAGGGGAGGTCTCTTCAACTAGTTCGAGACGGACATCACGGCCTACTCTGGGATCTAGATCTTCGCCTGATAGGGCAATGCCGGAGCTAGGTGGTCACTCGATGTGGTTGGTTTGTTGTATTGGAAGCTGCGGGCGCAGGCTGGCCATGTAACATTCGCGTGCTAAGTGCTGGTCGTAGTGGATGGTGAGAATGTCAGCGGAGGGAGAAGGGAACTTCATGGCCAAGTGGGGGTGGAGACGACAGCGCCAAGGGTGTTGAGGGAAGGACGACTCAGGAGGACATTGTAGGATGTTGGCGCGTCGACGATAAGGAAGCGGATTGGGATGGTTTTGGTTTGGGTTCCCTCACAAAAGATGGTGTGGAGGTCGATGTAGCCACGGGTGGATACTCGTTCGCCAGAGAAGCCATAGATTCTGCTCGTCATACGGGACCATGGCGGTGTTCGGAAGTTGGAGTTTTTGGTAGGTGGCCCAGTAGAGGATGTCAACAGAGCTGCCTTGGTCAACAAGGACTTTCTTAACGGCATAGTTTTCGATTTCAACAATGATGACCGCTTTTGGTCGGTTAGGCCAGCCTAGACCGGTTACTTGAATGTTTTGGTATGGTGATCGTTTTATCATTATTTTGTTAAGTTGGCTTGGTGTGATACAACTAACACCTCTCAGGCCAGGTTTGTAAGGACATAAAATATAGTTAAGTTGACTTTGTACCATTGACTTTGTAGTTCCAATTTCAAGATAGAATATATGCTTTCATTTAAAATTTTCATCTGCGGATTTATATAGTTTTAATCTTTTTTATAAAACTTTAGCAATTCAACTCATTTTCGTTGCAATCATAAAAAATCAACAACTAAATTAATCACTATTATTAAAAAAATAATAAGTGGTAACCGATTTTAGTGACTAAAATATATAGTCACTCTTATTAACTAAATGAATGACCAATTTTCATTTTCTTTCAATTTAGTAACTGATTTATTGACCAAATTTTTGGTTACTTAAATTATTCACTAACTTTGTTAACTTTGTTATTATAATTACTTACTAGTAACTAATTTTAGTCATTAAATTAGTCTCTATCTATTTAATTGTACACATTCGGTATCCATCTATCTATTTTATAGTGATCTAAATCAATTGATTATATCTTTTTATTGTTGTAGATTTTATTATTGTTATTGTTACTATGTTTTGCACTTATATTATAAATAAACTAAAGATTTTCATAACTTGTAATATGAAGTTTTTGAAATTAAAAAGATGTTGCATTCAATTAATTTCATCTTTATTTTTTTTTATTATTATATTTAATTCTACCTTAGAGAAAATATTAAGATCACAACTTATCATAAATTACATCCTTAAAGCGTAAAATTAAAATCGGGTCACATCAAAATAATATTGTCTCAATTAATATTTATTTTGTTAATATTTTTATTTGAAACTCGTAGAGCTTGATTTTTAATAATTTTGACACGTTTTAACTAAAGTTACATTGTTACTATTATTAGTAGGTAATAGGAAACATATTAAGACATTTACACAGTAAATTAAATTTGATATAATTTTTTTTGTAAAATATATCTACTTGATTATATATTGTCATTAAGTGGACTCATGTGAAGATTCCTAATAAATTTCTAACATACTCTTGATATTTTTAAGTTAACAAGCAGTTATGTGTACAATTTTAGAGGTTCAATTTTTATAAATTGAACTATAAAATAGTTGAATTTAGTTTTTATCATAAATATTCAATATTTTTAAATATGGTACAGTTATTTTACAGTTTAGTTTAGTTAATTTTGTTAAACCTTAACTTAGTGTATGCAAAATTTCATAAGATATTAATGCTTATTTTATGTTCTTTCCTCACCATTGTTTCGTAAAATCTCAAGAAGCCAACATTCTTCTTCATGACTAGTTGGTTCCAATTAATGCGGTTACAAATTAAGTCTCCATTTATGTCTCAACATTTTTTCTTTTGTTTTATTAACTCTTGTAATAATGTTACAATTTCCAATATTTGTCGCCAAAAAAAAATCCGTCCGTTACCCGTCCGTTTACTCGCTGGATATCCGCTTAAAAAATACTTGCGGATATTTTTAAAACCCGCGGGTACCCGTGAATAAATTATAAAAAATATTATTAAATTAAAATTAAATTAAATTATAAAAATAAAATATAAATTAAATTATAATTATAATTATAATTAAATTTGACATAATAAAATATATTATTACTTCTAATTTTAATTAAATTTAACTTAATAAAATATAAATTAAATTTTAATTTTAATTTTTTGCGAGTAACGGGTACCCGCGGGTACAGATAGTATGATACCCGTACCCGACCCGTTTATAAGCGGGTATTAAAATACCCGCTACCCGCGGGTAATAAATACCCACAGATAGTAACTATCTGTCGTGGATTTTATCCGCGGATATCCGCGGGCACGGGTATTTTTGTCATCCCTACTTACACATACGAGTGGCAACGCGGGCCGGCCCGTATAAGACCCACACAACGCGGGTTGGTCCGTCCCGCCCCGCATATTTTATGCGGGCCAAAAACACTGGCTCGCTCCGCATACCACTTGGCCTACGGGCCGGTCCGCTTTTTTTTTAATTTATTTTTTAAATTTTATGATAAAACTTTCAATGTTTAAAAATTGGGAAACTTTAAGAAGTTCACAAAATTAAGTAAAGACTTTGGAGAATTAGATGATAAATTGATAATTCAACATTTTCATCATATTCATACTGTGATATACACAATGTATTCTTTAAATTTTAGCACATTAAAAATTACATAATACTTGTCTTTTCCGGTTATACAAGAATTTGAAACGTTAATGCAATAGTCCATAAAAGAAATAATTAATATACACAAGTGCAAATTTTTTTATTTTATTTTATGCGGGCTTGCGGGCTCACTGCCCTGGCTCGTCCCACTTTTTTTTTGCGGGTCTGCGGACCAGCTCGACAAGCCAGCCCTAATTACCATCCCTCAAAATATTAGATTGGGAAATCCTAATATCAATGTTAAATGTATTGTTCTTAAAATATTTTCTTTTCTAATAAAACTTTTATGCCATTTTTTGTTTGCTTGTTGCAAGGGCAAGATTTGTACACTTCATTCTCAAACTTTTTTGTTTTGTATATCAATTATTTTTTATCTTATATATACAAACTCGTGAAGACCTTCGCCTATTTCTTCATATCTACTTATTTTTCTTATTACATTTTTTTTTTGTGGATACCTACTCTCAATTTACTTGAATGTATTTGCTTAAACAAATATCTGAAACTTTTTCTATTTTTCAACAGTTTAAATCTATGGTTGAATTACAATTTAACAGTAAAGCTATTCAAACTTTTTTGGAGGTGGAGAATTTCACCTTTTTACTACTTTTCTAAAATCTCAAGGTATTTTTCTCATTTGTCCTTCATTAATCATCAAAATGATATTGTTACTGAGACATCTTATTTTTCTTGCTTTTGAATATCTTGTTTTTCTCGTCTTAGACCGTATAACTCTGGTAGACTTGACTTTTTCCACATCTCACAAAAAATACACGTGTTTTTTTTTTCATAAATTAGATTGTATATTTCAAAAGACATTTTTGTTTAATGAGAAAAAAATTCCTTTGCTCGTCAATAAAACAAAACTTGGTCTTGAGTTTCTCTTCTTGGTAATCATCATATTGTTGGAAATCAACAATATTGTCTCAATTTTAATTACACTTTTTCTCTTTTTACCAAAATTGTCTTGATCATTTGCATTATTTTAAGTCTTTTATGCCTTTGTTTCGGTTAGATGTCAACAATTTATTTCTTAGTGGGTTTTTGGATGAGGAAGTTTCCATGGCTCAACCCTCAAATTTTGGAGTTAAAAGATATAATTATATAGTTGATTCTCGATACATGTGTCACTCACCATTTGATTCTTTTATTATTACTTTTTTGTTAGTGAAGATGGAACTCAAAGTCTCTTTCTTCCTTCTTAAACTTGTCATACTAAATTTACTTCTCTAAATCATCTTATGACTCTTTTATCACATTCTTTGTAATGTACTCCAATATTCACTATCTACTTTGTTACAACTTAAAATCCGAAACTCTTTCACCTGCAATTGCTTACTTACCTCCCCTTCAACTTCGTTATCTTTTTTGTGCTATTCTCCTCCAACTGGGAGTGAGAATTATCATACATATGTGAATGTTTACTTTGAAATAAGTTTTAGATAATTTTGTTATTGTTGGAGATTTAATCCTTTATAATTTTTTTGAGCTGGTTGTATTAAATTTAAAATAAATTTATACATAAACATTTTCGTTTATGAATTTATATCATTATTTTCCCCCATTTTTAATCTCTTTATTTTCTTTACTAGTTTGACTGTTTATACATTTTCAATAGTTTATATAGTTTTAACGCACTATGACATTGGTTGGGAGAAACTTGAAGCTCAGTTGTTTCATCCATTCCTTATTATCTCTGTCAACCCGTTGATTGATTTCTTCTCAGAGGCACTGGATGATAAAACTCCTTTTCACAATTTTCTCCATAATTAGTTCAGCTAAGATTTTAGCAGTTAATATTTAGTCATGCCAGTCTTTTTTGTACAAAAACATTTAACTGATATTCAATGAATGATAATCCATAATTTTTCTCCAAATTATTATTTTAAGATGATTGAAGGATGTGCAATGTCAGTGAAGAAATGGACATTCATTTTCGCTATTATAAACTGTTGTATCTAATATTTACGTTTTGAAATGTCAATGGTCTGCTGTTATAGTAGTATATGATTCAAAGTTCCGATTTCGAATTCAATATAAAAAAGCGTCTGTGAATTAGTGTAAGTTATGACAGATGAATATATAAAAATTTATGGCCTAGCTAACAGTAGAATCAATAGAGAAAAAGGAAAATAAAAGTAGCATAAAAATTGTAATATATATTTGATAGAAGAAATACAATTATGCAATAGAAAAATGTTGATACGGTCCATAACAATGGTAAGACCATGCTACAGAGCAGCAGAAGGGGCTACAAATGCCTCAAACTGCGACATGATGATACACTATTCATAAACAAAAACAAAAACAAAAACATATATGCCTATGATCTTGTCCTATGACTCCATTTGGAATCTTGGTTTAATAGTATATTTTTTGTGCAGAATGGTAATGGCATATTGTAGGGTCTAAAAGCAACCCTGGGGTTGAACTGAACCCAACGCAGCTCCATCTGCATGGCTGCAGGAAGATAGAGCACGTTGGTTCTTGTACGTCAGCTTCACATCCTCCAACCTAATCCCGCTGCATGGATACTTGGAACTGCAATCAAATTTCACAGCAACCTGTGTAGCAGATGTTCCATGAATGTTTTGGTATGTCACATCACTCACTTTCACACCAGATGCCTGTTACATTTTATTTGTTCAAACAAAAACCAACAACATTTGTATCAGACCATGTTTTGTTATTTCTTTGATAATAATGTGATTTGCATGCATACCTGACCGGGGCAGCCCTTGTTATCTGGGCAGTAATTTTGGTCAATTATAACGGGGTTTTCGACATTGACCATGATAGCGTCTTGGAAAACAACGTTCCTCACAAAGCCGTTGCTGGGTCTCCCCCAGGTCTTGATTCTGACGCCGTTTTGAGTCCCGGTGAAGGTAACCGTTTTAACCGTCACATTTTGTACACCAGCTTCTTTCAAATCTTTCCCCAAGCTCCCAATGCTGCAAAATCCAATTCAACGCTTCATACTTATGGAACAACAAAAACAACAACAACATTGTTTCTTTTTTTCTTATTTTGAATGAAAGATGACCTTATTCCATGTCCTGGTCCACATGCAATGTTTTCAATCCACAAGTTGGTGGTTCCAGGGCCTATGGAGATGCAATCATCTCCTGTTCGGATTTTGGAGTTGAGAATGGTGACGTGGGAGGACATCTGTACGTGGATGCCGTCGGTGTTAGGGCTGTCTCCGTCGGCCATGACCTTCACTCCTTGCACCTTCACATTCTGGCATCCATTGAACACTATGTGGAACATTTGACTGTTCAACGAGGTCAACCCACTAATACCGATGTTATTCGAGTTGGTGAAACCCAACGTCTGAACACAAACACAAAACCAAACCAACACAACACAAACAAGGTTATATCATTAGACTTGGCTTAATAGTAACAATAACAACTTACGTACTATAGTAGGGTTGGTATATAAAGTACACCATCAAATAATTAAGTGTATAATTAAAAAGCCAAATGATTGGATTCAGAAGGATTAAAAAAATGAACAAAATTCAGTAAGAGACAAATTATTATCAACAAATCCAAAGCTCAACAACAGCAATTGTTCTAGCAAACTAACCATACATAACCTATTATTTATTTATTTATTTATTAGTAGTATATGTTAATGCTATGACTAACTCCTCACTTCAAATTAATTTGCTAAAACTTCTTCTAGCCGCCATATAACATATCATTACTATTTTTTAATTATTAATTATGAGTAGTAGATATTATGATCACTAACTCCTCGCTTCATATTTGCTTCAACTTCTTTGTAGCAAAGCACACCTATAGCAGTTGAAAACCGTTCCATGAATCCCCCCACTAATTAAATAACAAATAATCACTGCTCACCAAGACCAACATTAAATTAAAAACAATGAACGATGATAATGTGCATGAAAGTAAAACACACCGTGGCACCGGTGGGGCAGTTTCCTTTGCCGGAGTTCTTGCAATTCCACAGAGCCGTGCCTTGGCCATCCAACACACCACCGCGGATGGAAACCCCGTTCACACCCTCGAACTGCAACCATTTACCGGAATTTCCGATGACCCTGTAATCAGAAGGAGCCACGAGAGTGCCATCAATGGTAAAGGTGATAGCTTGGTTGTGACATTGGCCACTGAAGGTGGCACTTCTGAGCAAGAACCTCCCTTGAGGCACGTAAACCGAGGCAGAGCTGGTGGAAGCACAAGCCTTGGCCCATGCATTGAGGAAGGCCTTGGTTGAGTCCGTTTTGCCGTCTGATTTGGCACCAAAGTTGACCACATTGTAAGTGGCTCCCATAACAAGGGACGAACACAACCAGCAACATAAGATAACGCGAAGGATGAGAGTGGGACTAGGTTTTGGTGTCGGGTTTGCCATTTTTTGGAATTTGGTCAAGCGTTGAATGCGGTGATCGTGAGAAGTTGAAAGATGGAGTGGTGCTAGTGGTGAAGAAGATGGAAGGTTGAGTGGGAGTTGGAACGGTTTGTGAGAGTATTTATAGCTAAAAATTAGGGGGCAACGCACTGTGCAGGTTGGTTTGCTACATGTCTTGTCATAACAAAGAATAAATAAAATTATAAGTTATTTTATTATATTATATTAATTAATACTAATAAAGAATAAATAATTGAAGGTGTGAATGAAATGGGAAGAAAGTAAAAGTCGTGCCCAACTTTTGAATCAGAAGGGAGAACCTGTTTTACCGGTAAGTGAACTTTGCGTGCGTTATAGTTCCATTACCTTAATCTCCTTCTATTGGCTTCAAGATTTTACGCAAGACTCAAAGAGAAAGAGGTTAATGTTAATCCTACGCCTGATTGCTCACTACAATATCAAGTTTTGAGTTATAATAATTATTTACTTCTAATTGGATTGAAAATCAATGAATGAAAGATTACTTGATAATTTGAACTAACTTAATTTTTCTTCCTATGAATAACATGACTTAATTTTATTTTGTCTGCATAGTTTAATTGAAGGATATGTAACAAAAATAAAACTCAAGGATAGTATGTATGGTTGCATGAAAATAGAAAGAAAAGTATTAGACATAAATTAATTAATGATAATTTTCTTTGGACAAAATAAGGAAATGACAATAACGTGACGTGGCATTCGTATTCCTAGGTTGCAAGCATGGTGCACAGTTAAAACCCCTAAATCACGCCATCATTTCGTACTCATTTTCCGGAGTTAATTATTGTAGCGTATATACCGAATATATACTATAATTCAACATTGTGGCAGTTCTCACTGTATACTACTCCATTAGTCCAATTAGTGTCATATACGAACATGTGCGTATATGAGTAAGTTTCAGTTTTAAAATTTTAATTGTGATTTGTAAAATAAAAACAGTCCAAAAGTGATGATATAGTTTATATCATAAGTCACTTGCAAATATTCGATGCTCATGTTAGAATTTATGGATTAGGCTCATATTCGGGTGTTTATGTTGTTGTTGAGCTCTAACCACTTTTAGAGGTATTTCTTATGTCATAAGCCTTGTCTCATATTTATTGAACAAGATTCCCTTTTGTTTACGAGTTATTTCATATGTTATTAACCTTATTCTATATTTCTTTTATAAAATTTGTCTTACTTTTCGAGGTATTTAGATATTTCTTATGTTTGAAGTCTCATCTCGTATTTTTCATATAAATTTAATTTTATTGTATATCATATTTTTTAGGTATTTTCTTTCACGAAGTTTGGTCAATACATAGTTAACTTGTATCGTACTAGAGCATCTTTCATTATTTTTTGATGAAACACCCAACATTAAGCAATTATTATTAGGAATCGTCAATTTTGGACTTAAAGTGTACAATTGTCGATCATTATTTTGATCATTGTCATGTTTTCAAATTTTTCTTATTTCTCGTCTAAAAAACAGTTTGTTTATGTGGTCAACATTATCATGTTTCCTGATTTAAATTTTGAGTGCAAGCTTTTGGTACTAGGGTTAAGTACTTTTATTTTTTGATCGAGGATCTAGATATATCTCTTTTGAGTCCTCCATGTGTAATGTTGTTATCTCCACTCAAAGGCATTGCTCGTTGTCTTTGATTGATGTCGAGAGTTGCAAAGCCTCTCATAAAGTGGTGTTATGGAATATGGGACTATCTTCAAGCTTATCTCTTCTCGCTTCTCCGAGTTTAAGCTCATTCCTTTACCGCATGTTATACTGTGGTGCAACTCTTTGTTTTGCTACATCGTGTTGTATTCGAACCTCTTCTCGTATTTCATGTATGAAGTTTAGATCAAGTGTTATCTTGCCAAACTCTAGTAGAGGAAAATTTCCTTTTCCTATGAAGATGATTTTGAGGAAGCTTTAGGCTTTTAATGAATGTGGTGTAAATTGATATTGTGACCACCTAAATTGTCAGCTATGCGGTGCATATAAGTTTTCTAGAGGAAAATACTATTGAAGTTTTACCAAGTAGACTCTTACGAAAGAAAGATGAGTCACAAAGGACAAACTTAAAAATCTTGTATTTCCTAGTCGATATTTTCCTCAAACCCCTTTTACAAATTTTCCAATAAAAATCCTCAAAAAAGGTTTCATATTCTTAGCCATGACACCAACACTTTCTCAGATAATATTTATCATATGAATATTTATCATATTTCTTCCTTTTCTACTCAAGTTTTTTCTAATACCTTGTGTATAAAGTTGGTTGTTTATCAATTTATCAATGTTGTCATGCATCAAGAATTTTTGTGGTCGTCGTAATTGATTTGTAAACTATCATCATTATCAGCCTCATCAAAGTTTAATCTCTGAGTGGTGTATTAGTCTCTCAAAAACCGGATTGTTGCTTCTTTGTCAAAAAAATCCAATTTCTAATAAGAAAATAAAACACAAAAAAATCAAATAAAGAAGGACAAACCATTAAGGTAATCTAAAACGAACTCCACTGAGATACATTAATTATTGTTCATTTTTGCCCCCAACATATATAATATAAATTGACTACATAAAATGAGACTTTATTTCATGATATAATAATATAATAACGATTATAATTAAAATATTAATATATTGTAATGTGATAAATCAACCAAAAAGTTTGAACCTTAGTTGCACGTCAATTGAATAATTGTTGACGTGAGCTTCATACTCATACGCACACATGAGATCAATATTTGAGTATACTTCTATTCAAATCTAAAATAATGCATTAAAGTATGTAAATGACCATTCAAATCGTATTTATCATATACCCATGAAGACGTGATAATTCATATTTTTGAATTTTCACATCAGTAAAAGTTTGGTGCATTAGAAGGTATAACTTTCATATTATGTTTGGGATTTGTGTATGAATGGAGAATGAGTGATGACTCAATTATCCACACTTTTTTAATAAAATGTTATATTATAGTAAAATATTAATGTGGAAAAGATATGGAGTGTGAAGATAACATTCATTGGCATTGCAAATTTCCATCATAAATGTTCATGGTGACATGAGTAAGAGAAGAAATTGAATAAAGTAATTATGGCATTAGAACATATCATACTTCATGTTATAGTATGTATTTATAGTATTTATAGGCTAGGCTTCTAAGAGGGTTGAAGGAGGGAGGGGTATTTAAACTTTTCTTAACCTCAAATCCTAAGCGATGTGAGACTATTAGGTGTACCAAAACATAAGCCTTCTAGTTGAGGTCTAAGGTGAACGAAGGTTCATCCCTAATGTAAGGCTTAGGGAATTTGTTTTTCACTGACAATGTCAATGTTTTATTCCCAAATTCGATGAGATAACATCGTTAGGGTCAATCATTGCATCTAAGGTATTGTATGCTTTAAAGTTTGGAGCGCCGTTATGATTTTGTCCTTAAAAGATACTTCATAGATTAAAGGAGGAAGATGTATTTAAACTTCCCTTAGTTTCCACTCCTAAGTGATATGAGATTATTGGGAGTATCAGAACATAAGTCCCCCAATCGAGGTCTAAGAGAAATGAGGGTTCATCCCCTAATAGAGGACTAAAGGAAATCATTTTTATTTCCTATAGACGGTGTCAATGTTCCGATCTTAAATTTGTTGAGTGACATCATTAGGACAATCAACACATCTAAGATATTGTTTTCTTTGAAACCTAAAACTTCGTTGTAATTTTGTTTTAAAAAACATTTTAGAGAATTGAAAAAGAAAATAATATTTAAATTTATTTTGATCTTGAGTCTTAAATAATATAAAACTACTAAATATACTGAACACATGTTATTCTTATTTAATTATTAGAGAAAGAAATACATCCTATATAATATAAGAAAAAAAAAACCGAGTTTTTATCGCACTGGTCATTATTTTTTAAGAATTAATATTAAGATTTGATTGTACACTTTTAAACATGTTTTACTATAAATGGAATTGGATCTGTGGCGCAATGGTAGCGCGTCTGACTCCAGATCAGAAGGTTGCGTGTTCGATTCACGTCAGGTTCAAATTTTTTGTTTATCCGAACCATCTTATCTATATTAATAATATACACTTTATATTAAACTAGTGTAAACACAGGCGCTATCGCGCCTGCGTGTACGCATTTTTCGAATTATATTTATAATTGATGATATTGTAATGTTATTAAGTTAATGAACAAAATAAAAGTATATTTATAAAAATTA
>Ga0214544_1008026_pt1 | contig 17997 bp, 8 predicted proteins | sample CNSS3metaG_FD_160074 | JGI IMG/M metagenome (GOLD analysis project Ga0214544, IMG submission 160074) | Root nodule microbial communities from cowpea collected in UCLA plant growth center, Los Angeles, California, USA - CNSS3 | ecosystem: Host-associated > Plants > Roots > Nodule | place: USA... | reverse complement strand
AAAAAAAAAAAAAAATAAAAAAAAAATATATATATATATATATATATATATATATATATATATATATATATATATATATATATAAATATATATATATATATATATATATGATTTCGAAATTTGATAAAGTACTTCACCGGATTTTGAAATCCAAGAGAATTGTTAATCAGATTTTGAAATCCGATATGTTCCTAAATCAAATTTCGAAATTTGGTGAATTCCTAAACTGGATTTCGAAATATGATAAGTTGTATTATTGGCTCCGTATGTTATATTTGTAATCTAGGCTCTTCTATTGGCACCTCCCCGAGTTTCTATTTAAAGTAGCTAAACAAAATGCGAATACAAACATATTTTTCTTTTGTATATATTTAAAAACAGAAAAGTTTCACTTATCATGCTTAACACGGATTTTTTTTTTCATTTTCTTTTTTTAAAACAAAGATAAGTTTTAGTTGTATTAAGGACTTTTTTTTAATGTGTTTTTCACTTCACATTCTCCACTTCTTTTTTTTTTTTACATTTAAAAATGTCGAACCTAACAATTTTCTCTGATATCTCTAACTACATCCTCTACTATCGTATCTCACACTTTCTTATCTCTAAAGTCATTTCAATTTATCCCTATTTTATATTCTCACTTTCTGAATCACTTTCTGAATGCATTCATCATCACCAACTCAACACAATTTGTTTTCATTTTTTCTTTCACAAATCTTACGGAAATTAGTTTCCCCAATGTATTAAAATAAATACATTTTATAATAGTTAGTTTTTGTAATATATCTTTATCTTTTATACATTAAGGGACAAAGCTTAAACCTAATTCAATTTTATAGAGTCGATTTGTAAGGTGAGATTTCACTCATTTATATACTATAAATTGATTTTATCTCTAATCGATCTGAAATCACTAACGATATAACTTTCAAATAAGCTTTGAGAAGGATTTTATAAACAAAATAAAAAAAAACTCGGTGTGCAAAGCAAGAAAGTAAGAGACAAATAAACCATTTATTATTGATTTGTATAAATAAGCATTCAATTTATATAGGCTAAGGTGAAATTAAAAGGAGTTTGAGCTCAAACGGGTTATGAAAAAAATAATTGTCAAATATATAACATCAATAAGATATGAGCTCAAATCATACATAAGAGATTGACATTACCTCTAACCCAAAACCTTAAAACAATAGATTTATGGGCTTTCATCTTTATATAGTTCTCAACTTTCTTATTTTGACTCAATATGAGATTTAAACTCAGACTTGAATTCCCAATAATACACGATGCCTTAAGCCTTAATCATCTCTATGTTTTCATATGTGATGCAAGAAGAACAAAAATTCAAGCAACCGACCAGTTATCAATGGAACTCTCAAATTGTTTAAAGCTTCACATACTCGGTGTCTTTCAAAGACAAAATTGAGATAGAGATTCGAACTATAAAACGAGATAATATCGTGATTGTGGTGATTGAACTTAATAATATGTTTTCTATGATGATTTGGATGAGTGAAGCATTCTATAATGTTACTAATACTGATGAAAAGAACTGAAATGCAACTTATGAAGCCAGGCCAGAAAATGAAAGGACAGAAACTCTTAGATCCACCCTAACAACTAGCTCGGAACAGAAATCCACTGATATTCCTCTAAGTTTCTGCAATGCAAGCAGTTATGTTACCTCTACCATAATACAACTACCATTTCATAAGAACAGAATCTGAAGAAACATTCTTGTTAAGAACATGTAACATTTAAAACAATACAATGCAGTTGTTTAAGTTTTTCGAACAATATACATGGAATTGAATAATCAAAGGAACATCCAATGCATTGAAAGAATCTATACTAACACATAATTCCCTTTTCTCTATACTTTTTACATGCTGCATTGACACAATGCCATACCCTCTGGGGTTTCCTCAGCCCTTAATCTAGGGCGGGTAATTTATGAAGGAGAAGCAGTTTGTAGGAATTTCTCATCTACTATATAACTCAACTGATCTTTCTAACAACTCGTAGTTGTTGCCTGAAATTTCTTTAACTCTTGATCCGTTTTTGTATATTCTGAAAGCTGGGATGGAGCTCACACCTTCTGACTTTGCTAAATAAGGATGGTCTTCAATTTCCACCTAAAAAAAGTATCATTAAGATATAAGTACGAAACAACGAAAGAGACCCAGAAACAAAGTTAAAAGATTGATGTCGTTTAAAGTTATTTTTGTTAGTCACACTATTCCTTGATATAAAGCTATTTGATTTTATGCAACATGGCCAACCTTGAGGAAATGAAGTGATGGGAATCTTTTGCTGGTTTGCTCCAACATAAGTAACACTTTCTTGTGGGTTGCCTTGTTGCTAAACAGCACCACAGCCATCCCTGTTCAATAAACCTCACAAATGGTTAGTGTATTTGTAGTACTCATGTAAATGCAAAATTTTCCAACAGAAGAAGCCAAATATGCCTTACCAGGTGAGGTTACATAATGTCTGAACCGATCATTGCTTGAGATGAAAACCAAGTTAGAACCAAATTTCAAGTCCTTGATATCTTCACCTCGCAGCATCTTGAGTTGGAGCTGAGCTTCAAACAAAGCCCTTGCCACTTCCTCATCCCCTGGCCTTTCTCTCAATAGCATTTCATAGTCTTGAATAGCAGCTTCCCACCGTTCTAACTACATGCACACAAAAAAGTCACAAAAGGGTCATTGTTACTGCAATGAAGTATGTATGTGTGTAGCAGAATAATTGAATCATAGCATAGAAATTAAAGTACCTTAGCATTGCAATCTGCTCTCCTTAACCTTGCTTTGCTATAACCTGGCTGAAACATTAGTGCGGCGTTACAATCTTCAATGGCTTTCTCGTATTGGGCAAGCTTAGAACGACAAGCAGCTCTGTTGCATAACAGAACTGAGTTGTGAGGATCATGTTCAAGTCCTTCGTTGTACACGCTACATGCTTCGGTGAATTTTGAGGCCTTGAAAAGCAAGTTCCCACTCATTCTAGCTGATGTTGCTGCTCTGGCCCTCCTTACCACTGCATTCACCTCTCTGTTTCCTGGATCAACTTTAGCTGCTTCCTGAGCTGCTGTCACAGCTTCCTCAAACCTTTTATACAACAATGTTCAATTCATCTTCAGATTCAGATCCAGTTAGCCTCAAAAAAGTAACAACATTAACATTACATATATACCAACCGCACGTTCCCGTTTTAATATTATGAATTATTATTATTTTAGAATTCATCATTCTCAAATGTGAACTTCTAAATACATAAATCAACAGAAGAATTCGTCAAACACATAAAAATGAAGCATTCTCACCAACCTGCCAGAGGCCAAATAAACCAGTGCCCTTATCATCAACAGGTAAGCGCTGCGAGCCGGACCAAATACCTTGGTACACCAATCAAGTGGAAATTTTGGCATATTTTCATAGATGGCATAAGCCTCTTGATATCTTAGGAGCTTCAGAAAGGCTTCAGTTTGTAAAGCATAGACCTGTCATACATGATCCATTTTTAATTAATCAGCATGAATCATAGCGGCTGTGTCCTGTGTATTTCTTGAGACCAATATTAATGCAAAGGGGAATTCTTGATATTTCAAATTGACAGAATTATTGGCCAATTGAAGGAAAATTGATGCAGAATCCAAGACTATTTGGGTTTCCGTAAGAAACCTCAAAAATAAAATGTTAGACCAAGGAAATGACTAACCTGTGGAGCTGAATCAGCACCTAAGGATATTGCAGACTGTGTTTCCCTTAGTATTTCACTCCATGCATTTACTTTCCGTGCTTCTATGCATTTGTTAAGGTGATTTTGAAGAGTCTGAGCTTGGAAAGCAAGTATTGAATCAGCACATCCTGTTGATTGATTCCAATCCAGTGCTTTTTCTGCTTCTCCCAACCTGCATTCAAATTTGCAATATTATAAGTAAAAATACCAAACAGAATACTATCATGATGCAGATCATATACTTAAAATCATTGAATAAAGCATTATCATCACTGAGTACCTGAAATATATTGTGGCCAAACGGTTGTGAGCTCTGACATAAGAAGGGTCCAGTTTGATAGATTCCTCACACTCAAAAATTGCTTCTTGAAGCCTTCCTAAGCCAATTAAAGCTGCACTCTTGTTGCAATGGTACGTTGCCATATTTGAATCAAGAGCAATTGCTCTGTCATACAAAGCCAAAGCCTCTTCAAATCTTCCCTGCTTGTATGCTTCATTTCCCATGGATTTCAACACCTCAGGGTCCACTTTTTTCTGCCTTGGACTCAAAAACTGTCCAAGCTCATTCCCTGTGCTGTTTCTCCTCATGATATTCCCCATTAAGCCTTTGCTTGTATTGGAGTAGGAAATGGGTGCAGAGTTCAACTCTGCATTTTTTGGCATGTACTCCACACTCTTTCTCCTTGGGGTGTTATTCACAAGCAAATTCCCAGTGAGCTTCAACTGAGACTTATTGTTCTCATTGCCGGTGCTTATCCTAGCAAGTGCAAGAGAATTGTCAGTGGGGTCTCTATGTGGCTTGCTCTCATGATTCTTGTCCTTGTTTTGTTGAACCTTAATGTGAGTTGAAATTGAAGTTCTAGGAGATGATGATGATGATGTTGAGCTTCTTGCAACAACATCCGAATGCCTTTGATTTTGACTGTTTCGGTATGTACTAAGTTGTTGTTGGTGAACAGAGGCACTTTTTCTGGCCGGTTTCTGTTCTGCACCACTCACTCTGTGAGGCTGAGTATCAGTAAAACTTTTTTTCGTAACCTTGGATTCTTCATTTGGGATGTTCTTTGGTTCTTCACTTTTGCCATCATCATCACTCTGCGGATTCTTCAAGGGTAGGGAGTGAACAGAGGCTTTTCTGAGCTTGTGGCTTTTGAGGTGGAGAATTCTCCCCATGAGGCCACACCCGAATTCATTGTTGTTGTTCTTTGCCTTTGCTGCCATGAATTGTTGTTGAAAAGGTTTGTGAAGTGCCACAGAAACAAAAACAAAATCAACCAAAGAATAAAGCACAGAAGCTGAAAGATATGTGCGAGGAAGCACTTTGTTATTGAAGAGGCTTGCCCTGTAGAAGATGTTTATATAACCCTTATAGTCTTATAGAGTGCCTTCCAAGAAACTACTTTACTTCTTTGACTTCTTTCCGCGGCTTTCGGTACTCAAAAAGGGCAAGGGTCGATGATTCAATTTCAAGAGTAGGGTAACATGATAACGTATGCATGTAACCAAAATTCATAACGTAAGTTCTGTGGTTAAACAGAGACCAAGTTTAAAGTGAAATTTCACAGATTTGAACATGTCAAAAGGAACTAAGATTAACACCTTACAGTGACAGCATCGGATTTAAAATCCTATTATTTGTGTATGTTGGTCCGATGTTACCTCAGCCTTTGATTCCGAAGGAGGTAATAATTTAATCACTGGATAATTAAGTGTCAGTGATGTCAATGGTAAAGAAAAATGTTATTTGTAGAATAGTTTGTGGGTGATATATTATTTTTATACTCAAGTTTGTTAGGATGTTCCCTCGTGTAGGACCAAGGACTCGAGTAGTTTAATTGACATTAAAATTGAAAGAAAAGGTTTGTTGGATTATTAAAATAAGGTTTGTAGCACCATCTTTAGGACCAATAGAAACATGTTAGCAAACAAGATAATCGTTTTATCAATTGCTACTAACCTCTTAGAACCTTCTTGTGAACTATGATTCAATCGAACATTTTTCTTTATATGTAATTAATTTTTATGTGAAGGCATATAACTATAATGATTATACAATCGACCAACCAGGTTCCTGTAGTTCATGGTAACTTAAACATTTACTGAAATACATTAGTTTTTTAATATAAATTTAATTAAAAATATCTAAATTTATAAAAGTGATAATATAAATTAGCCTTTGGAGGGATATTGAGGCCCTTAATTGTTCCATTTCATTTTCAGGTAATTTATTACTTTATGATCTCTCTTTCGGCCTGTGTAATAAAAATTAGGGCAAATATGTAAACAAAAACGGAGATATGTTTATTTATATTTGCATTCATACCAACTTCGGATGGATCTGTCATTTAGAATGGAACCTACTGAAGATTATGGGCAGTTTGATGTGAATGGATTTATATTCTGTTATGTCATAGTGTACTTGTGATTATAATTATTTATTATATAAAGTTTTTGTTCGGTTCAGGTGTCACATCTTTCTACTTTAACCAAATACTAACATTTTGACCTTTTCCTTACCTTATATTTAATACAAGTTCACCTAGTTTCAATTTTCAAACTGCAAAAAAGAACATTGTTCATTCACAACATAGTTTTATATTACTAAAAATATAACTCACAGATAATTAATGAATGATACAATAGCTTCCAAATTAAAAATAGGACCTCACTAATTGAGGTTATCTCTATTATTGATTAATCATATAAGGTTTGAATTTATCTTTTATGAATGTTCTGCTTCATTATATATCATTTTTATTTTTTAAGTCCATATAAAATTTTATATAATTCAGATTTTATTTAATAACATGTTTTTTAATATAGAAAAATACTTTTTTATTTTTATAACTTAGTATCTTAATTTTAAGTTTTAGGATTAAATATGTTTTTGGTTCTTTAACTTTTAATGAAAATTGGAATTAGTCTCTCCTCAAAACTTTAGACCAATTTAGTCTATCATCCTTAAAAATGCATTGATTTAGTCATTTTAACTAGATTTTGTTAAGTTTATTTGATGTTTAAAAAATGTGTTTCTCAACTAACATTGTAACGGAAATGTTCAAATGGTGTAAACAATCCAAATATTATGAAATACATTTGAAACATCAAAATAAATTAATAAAAATTGGTTAAAATGACTAAATATGCATTTCTAGGTCAGAGACTAAATTGGATCAAAATTTTAGATAAGACTAATTACAATTTTCACGAAAAGTTAAAGATAAAAAAATATATTTAATCCTAAATTTTATATCATATTATAATATATTTTAATACAATATTTTTACAAGATTCACATTTTAAATTTACAACTTTGTTTTGATCTACATAATGAAGATCTCTAATAGAATTTTATTTTTCTCATTATTTGTTTATATATGGTTAATGCATTAAAGGATTGAAATAGATTAGACGTAATTATAAGTTGTGTACTATACTACGTAAATAGAGTCTTGCTTGAATACCCGGCTCTAGCCGTCAACTTATAGTCTTGCTTGATTATACCATCAATCAACCACATACAAAACTAATGCATACATAGCACTAAACTTGCATATCGACATAGACTGTCAGAACTTAGAAATAATAGCCAAACACACAAAAATCGATTCCTAAGCTTGATACTCGGGTCCTGAGTAGGCCCACATAAGTTCAAAAGATACCTAGCAAGTCCAATAAAGGCTCACTCTATTAACCAGATAATCTGTGACTAATATTTTATAAATATAGGTGAATTCCAACAATTAAAGGTACACAATTCATTAATTTCCAAAAATGTGATTTGACTTTTGAGAGTTCTCGCTAACTGCTAACTTAATCGTCAAAATCCTTTATGTTAGTAACCTCCAAAATATTCAATCTAACAACAAGGCACGAAGACATATCTAACATGATGTATCAATCTAAAACAAATCAAGGATTAGATAAGAAATAATTTATGCTATCTGATATCTTCGATGAAGTTGGAAAATATATTTTCCTCATCACAAAATCAGTAAATGACCCAAAAGATTCAAGTTTAAACAAAGTAATTATTTAATGTTTAATCAGTGATATATGACGAGACAAAACATTGACCGTCTGATACGAAAGGGTGATATTAGTTACCCGAATCTATCACTTTAAGAATACATGTAATCTTCTAATTAATAAGCACAACAATATCCTTTTAAACCAATTTGTCAATTTAATATAAAAGTTCACTAAAAGTAGTTACTTTAAAATCATGAGAATATATTCACATATTTATCCATTTAAATTAAAGAAAAAGAATTGAAAAGAATTTGGTAGAATGTTACAAAACCAAACTTTTTTTTTTAAATGTTTTGAAATGAAAACACCTGGAATCCATTTGAATTTGAAACGGGGTTACAATGGTCACGTTTCGCCAAACCATGTCTTTAAAAAATAACCATGTTACTGATATAAACATTCATTAAGTTGGATAATAATGGTTTCTTATAAAAGAAATTAATGTGTAAGTATCTCTAATATGTTTTTATAATATCTTTTATATATAGAAACTCCAAATTGGAAAATTGAAATGTAATTTTAGTCCATCATCTATGAAACACGGTTGCATGCTTACTCTGACGGTGAGAAATGATGAGAATTAAACATTTTGTATATATTAGCTGTTAGCAAGTTTGGGTCCATTGAAAAACTAAAGCATGTTGTTAGGTGTTGATTCGTGATTATGAAATCTGTTGAAGCTACAATCACTGAGCACTTTTCCCAATTCAACTTTTGGATAGTTGTGAAACCAATCACGTAACTTTTGTTTCTTTTTCACCTCATCTTTCTATTGGATTTGACAAGAAAAGCATTTTTGCTAGGGCACAAGGTTGAATGAATCCTCATATTATTGAATTGAAACCATTTCATTTTTAGTACCCTTTTTGCCACCTTCCTGTCTATTCCATTTTGAAGGTTGGTGAAGATTCTTGCTTCTTGTTTTTATGTGACACGGAAACATGAAGGATTTCACTCGTTTTCATTAGATACGATTAGTGCTTGGGCCATCCATTGTTCCTACGAAATCAGAATTCAGATTTTTTCTGAACCATTTGTCCATAACTCTGCCCCCACCACCCCTCTCTCAATGATACACCCCAAACCCTAAACATATAATATATATATATATATATATATATATATATATATATAAAAGATAATACCAATTTAATATATATAAATGAATATAATTTTATCGATGAGATTGAGTTAAATTTAAAATTTAAAAATTATTTTTTAATAAGAATATGAAAAAAACTTGTATTTCTGGATATTTGTGGATAAAATCTGCAACGAATAAAAAATGAACATTATAAATGAATATCTTTGAGTAATGGGTACGGATACTTTTTATACTTGCATAACGGGATATACCACGTGGATACCCGTACTCGTTATACTCTAATTTAAATTAAAAAAATTTTAAAAATGATTAAAATATTAACACATTGATTTTGAATGAGTTATTTTTTATCAATTGGTTTTAAAAAAAATCTCCATTTTTCTATAAATTGTCATTCAACACTATTTAAATGGGTTATTGAACTTTGTTTGAAATTTATGAATATTATATATTATATTTTATATAAATTTATTGTTAAAATATATTATTAAATATTTTAAACTTATTTTTTTAAATACTCGTGAGTATATATGGATATTAAAAAAATATACGAATACACACATAACGAAAACTAACACAAATACGAGGAAGGATATATGGGTTAAAATTTATTTTAATAAAATTTAATGTTTGTGGGATTTATTCATTTAGTTGCTATCGGACCACATATCACAGTTTAAACCATTCACTTTCTAAATGCCTTAGGTTACTTTCTTTTTATTTTATTTTTCGTGTTCTTGAAGATTTATTTGCAAATAAAAAATAACACAAGAAAGACTGTTTTCACTGTTAGTTTGAAAATAAAAAAGAAAAACAGAGAAAACGAAGTGATAAATTATAATTGAATGTTGAAAAAGGAAATTGAAAGAAAAACTCAATTGGATGGATGGTGTTTTGCAAAAGATTTAGATACCATCAATAAGATTTTAGCTTTTTCTTTTTGTTGTGTTATGTTCCTTTCTACCGAAAATAAACATATGTTAGTTTTCAGAACACAGTTGAATAAAGTTGACAAACTTGTTTAGAATTTTTACAAGAAGTCGTTAGGAGACGAGCGTTTACTAGTTGAAAAGTTTTTAAAATATTTTTCGTATACAACTTGTTAAAGATAAGCAAATAACGGAATAAAAAGATTCTTAGCTTTCATATTGGTTCATCTTATTTAATTTATGTATAATTCTTATTAATAAAGCGTACAAAATTTTACTAAAAACACTTTTCACATATATTATTAATTTGACCTCTAACTTACAAGTACAAAATTTTAGCAACCTTTTACATCAGACCTACAATTGAAATACAAATTTAGTAACTTGGCGAACACTATAAAATTAATAAAAGAATTAAAAATAAATATAATTTAATATTATTATCAAGTCCACCAAGGGAATAGAAGTTTCTTGAGTCGACATTTTGGGAGAAGTCATAACTAACTTGTGGAAAAAGCATTGAAAAATATGAAATCCGAAAACTGTACCGTGAAATGTGTCCGTTGCATTTTTTCAACGAAGAAAAAATTCACACAATATTACTATATAGAACTTGTGTTAAGAATATTAAAAAATTGCTAGGGTAGTACGTTTAGTAAAAAAAATATTCATAATGTGGAATGAATTAAATTGGTTTTAAGATTTGACAAATATTTTCAACAAAAAGTAAGTTTTTAAACTGAAATGTTTTATGACTATTTTTTGTCAGAAATATTAATTTGACATATTTATTAATGAAAAATTATTCTTAACAACTTGGCGAACCTTATGGGTGAAATTATTACTATTTGAAAATCGTGAATATATTTATTAAATATTATTGTTTACAAAATAACGAATCTATTTTTTTTTTATTAAGACAGTATTTTGGGGAAATAAAAGGTTGAGTTTATTAAGATCTTCAAGTCATTGTAATGATTGTGCATTTAAAAATGATTTGATCTCATAATATAGTGAAATGTAAAAGGCAACATGTGAAGTGAAGGTTAAAAAATTATATCGAGCAAAAAAAGATGAAGCAGAGAAAGTATATTGTAGGATCTACGCAAATTATTTCAATAATGAAATATTTATATAATATCAATGAAATAGTAATTTTGGAAGATAAAAAAAAAAGTATATGAAAAACAAATGTTAACTATATTTACAATTAAGAATGTTAATTATCTCCATTAAAAAATTCACTAAAAATGAAAAAGGGTGTAAGAAATATTGAAGAGGAAGTTACGTAGTACTTTTAAATAATGAATTTTGTTTAAAAAAAAACGTGGGAATGGAGCTTATGCCGCAATTTTATTAAGCCTAAGCCCATGTAGATTTTTTATAAACATCTATAATTAAACTAAGCAACATGTGGTTCACAATTTAAACAAGTACTTAAAATCCATAACTTGAACTTATGTACCATATAACTAGTGCCAAATTTTAACAGGGATGAGATAGTCTCGTTAAATTTAACGTTTTTGAGGCTTTTTCTTTAAAAACAAAGTTAGGAACCAGTGTTGTTTATGAATAAACAAGGTATAAATATTCCATATAATTTAGTTACATATAAGATAAAAGTGGTATAGAAAACATGTAGGATAAAAAATTGTTTAAGCTATCTTACAATATTGAAGAATACTAGACATTAAAATCATTCTTAGTTTAAATATTATATTAACCCCAACACATTGATCAAAATGTGTCCTTCGTGTAGCCCGAATATGTTGAATTCATTCTATTCGCAGAAGGAAAACGAAAGTCAGAGAATTTTCAACACTAGAGAGAATAGAACATTTTGATGCGTCTTATTAATTCTCGAATAGTTTTTGCCGACAAAACCCAAGGAACAAGTAAAACACCATACACGTACCTATAAGGATAACATTATTACATGCATATATTTTCTGACATTATGAAAAGTAGTCAAACCTTTACGATGAATGAACAGTTGAAAAGTGTGTCGCAAAAATTCTTGTCTGAAAAACATCAAGAGAAAAGGCATGGCAGGTTGCATAGCCCCATGACCATTTTTTGTTGTTGAATAATTTAGAGATTTTTGAAGTTCAACCAAAGACAAAGGTGAGAAACAAAAGAATAAAGAGAGTTTTGTTGTCGTGTGCGTCGGTGTGAGTGAGATAATAATGAGTTGGTGTGTGTAATTGTTAGTGTTATAATATAGGAAGAGAAGGTAGGGAGGGTGGGTGACGAAAATGATTAAAAATATTATTTAAGATTTTGAATATTATGGGTTTTTTGATGACCATATGTTTGTTTTGGTGGAATAAAAAAGTAGTTGAATGAATGCATTAACGAAATGCATGCATTTGTGAAGTGTTTTCCTCTTTCCTATCTCTTTCGCTAAATTCCGATAACTCCAAGGAGTAGGTATGGTATGGGGTGAACGAAAACGCTGAACCCGATTGCGTGTGCAATGATTGCCATTTAATTTTTTTTTTCCCTTTTGTCATCTAATCTATATATAACTAACTCCCTAGTAGTTTAAATTTAAACAAACTTTATTCATTAAATTATAAAATAGTATATGTCTTTGAAGTAGTTTTCAGATATACCTTACTAGTTCTCGTTACCTATATATTATTAGAAAAAAATATGATGAAAGAAACATTACGGATTCTTCTTTTCAGTTTTGTGCTCAATTTGGCGCTAAAGTGTATTGTATAATATTTAGGTAATTCAAATTATTATATTTATTTTTAGTCTAAATTAAAAGAATTTAAATGGTTTAATTTTTTTAATAAAATCTTACATAAAAAATAGTATTATTCTTATAAGAAAGTTAACATTTTTGGTTGAGTTATAAATGAGATAAAATTTTCAATCTTTATGTGTGTTCATCGACTCAACTTGGTCTCAACCCGATTAAACTTGAGTTGGGCTTGTCTTAAGGTGGATCTGAGTTGACTTAGGTCCAACTAGGCCCGGGCTAAATCAAACTTGAGTGTCCATGTTGACTTGACAACCGGAGATAACTTAATGCAACCCGGACTCAAATTTACGTGGCCAAATATCGAATAAAGCTTACTTGACTGAAACTTAACCTGACTCCACTTATCTAAACTCGACTTGAGCCCATAAACTTAAATTAAATTAGGCTCGCCCAACTAGGGATGAAAATAGGGGGATGGGTGTGAGTTTGATAATCTCATCCCCATCCTCGAAGTAAAACCTCATCCTCATACCCAACGAAGTATGAAATTCTTGTCTCATCTCCATCGGTGAATTGGTATATGCATTACTTGTGCTTGTAACCAACCTTTTACTATTTCAAATACTAATTAAATAATCTTTTACAAAAGAATTTCATATATTATCACAACAAAGAAAACATGATATTATCAAATATCCAATGTCAAAAGGATACATATTTTATTTTTATGGTTTAAATACTATTTTGGTCCCTGTTTTGATTCAATTTGTTTAATTTGGTCACTTTTTTTTTTTGCACATTCAATTTGGTCCCTATTTTGCTAAATTATGTTCAATCTTTTCGCCCTTTTAATTGACGCCATTTAAATTAATAACGATAGAGTATACAAGCTGACACTATTCACATTACGTGGATTGTTTTAATTATGACAATTTGTGCTTTGTTCAAACAAGTTCCTATTTTAGTTAAGTTTGTTCAGTTTAGTCCCCCCTCCACTTTATGTCCCTCACTCTCTATTTCATAACCCTTCACCACTACCACCACAACCACTACCGTCGCTGTTGAAAATAATTTAATATAATTTAAAAAATATATAATTGAAGTATCATCCTACGGTTACTAATATTTTGATGGATTTTTAATGTGATGACACCAGTGCAGTAAGGACTTTTGGCCCATGTTGTTTTCGTAATTCTACCTCGATTTTAGAACCGAGGCATATTGGGGCGAGGCCAAAAGGGAGTGCCTTTTGGCCTCGGGTGATAACCGAGGCCATAGAGGCGCTTTTCTGCCTCGATTGTAGACGGACTGGAGCCATAAAGGCATTTTTCTGCCTCGGGTCTGCCATGAACCGAAACCATAGGTTCACAAAATTTTTAATTAATTTAAAAATTCCTAGAGCATTTGGCCTCGGTTATGGTAAGAACCGAAGCTATAGACTCCCTTTTTGCTTAGATTTTGGTAAGAATCGATGCCTATTATACTAGTTTTTTTCCCCTTCTCCTACAACCCACTCAATGTAATTATTGTTAAGATATCTTTAATATCTTACTTTTTGTTTCTATTGTTATTATTCTTCATATGTATTTTTGGGCTTAGCTCATATGTTCTTTATTATAAATACAGCCCCTATGTGTATTTTCTACACAAGGGAGATTAATCTCAATCCCTATTTTCTCTATATTCAATAATTATCAAACCATGTTCCTCGCACATCACTCCCACACACCTTATGGATATCTTTTCATCACCTTGAGGCATTCCTAGAAATGTTAAAGTCATTGAGATTCCTCCATGACCCATACTTTGATTCAAGTAACTCTTTTCACAAACCATGATCCTCCAATCCTAGTATCCATTTCCATTTGTCTAAGCATGTTGTGTTGAAGTTTCCTATGTCTCTTATGCCCAAACCTCAACCTCATTTGGTTTGCAAATGTTTTTCCACTTAACCCATGTTATTTTCCTAGCTTCAGACCCCAAACCCTCAACCTCATTTACTCCACAATATAGGTTTTTCTTGATAGCTTGTCTAACCAACCTTGTTAAGCCCTCCGCTATAAGAAGGAATAAGAAAGGTGTCATAGGGACCCCCTACCTAAGATCCCTAGTAGGAACAAACACCTTGGTAAGGCTCTCGTTAACCAGAATCGACACAACCGACGATTCCAAACACTCTTTAATCCACCCAACCCACCTAGCACAAAACCCTAATCTGGCCATCATGTAATATAAGAAATCTCATCTTACTAAATCATAGGCTTTTTTGTAATCTACCTTGACTATTGTCAACCTCTTCTTTTTAAGCCTACATTCTTCCACAATCTCATTAGCACCAAGATCTTAGGTAACACATTCTTTAGTCTATTAGCAAGGATCTTTGAGATTATCTTATACGTGCAACCAACTAAAGATATAGGCCTATAATCATCCATGCCTAAAGGGTTTATTTTTTTTTTTAGTACAAGTGCTATGAAAGAAGAATTACACCCGTTTAGTATTTTTCCTTCACTTTGGAACCATTTTACAATTTGACAAACATCACTCTTTAGGATACCCAATTATACTTTAAGAAGAGGAAATTAAATCCATTTGGACCTAGACTTTTAGTTCCACCACATTGGTTAATTGCCTCCTCTGTCTCTCTTTCAGATATGGTCGTCGACAACGATATTTTGACCTAATTAATTTCATGACTTTTGTGTTTGTATTATATTTATTATGTTGCTCAATGATACTAAATTTAGACTAGAGAAAAATTCCAATGGATTCAACCAAAAATAATACCTACGCACTATATTATACTCATCGTTTTAGATATGAGTACAACAAGTACTTAGCATTATGAATATCAGAGTTGATCAACAACCAAAAAAAAAAATTAAAATTATAAAAAACGTGAAAAAAAAATTCCATCACCAATTAGATAATGAATATGAATTTTAAAACGCATTCATTAAAAAATAAAGACTAATCATGATAACACGAGTTGATTATAGAAACCAATATAGTTCACAATGAGAGAGAATGAAGGGTATATGATAACTATATATCAGCTGTATATGTAGCTAGTTTTCCCTGATTTCTACAAGTATACGAAAAATGGGTTATTTTGACTTGCTAATTTTGAGTGAAACTTAAGTTTCTTATGTGGAAAGGCTAGGTAATATTTAATACTAATTATGCATTATTACATTGTACGCATCGATAAGTTGTTTGGAATAAAGAAATATTTTTAGTAGTATATATGCATCAAAACAACTTTGTGTTTCATTAGCAAACTTAAACGTTGAAAATATCATGCTAAAAAAAAAAGAGATTAAAATAAGTTTTAGGACATACTTTGAGAGGTTGCAAGAAAAATAAACTCAAATGATTTAAACTAATCTATAGTGAAACGTGATTGTGTTAAGGAAAACAAAAGCAAAAGAAAATGGTTTTACTATTTTATATTTGAGTTAAATTATGACACTAGAAAACTCACATTTAGATGTTGGTCAACAAATACTTTGGTCGAAGACCAAGTTAACAGTTTTTCTTCATTTTTAGTATATTTTATTGTTGAATTTATTCGAATGATTCCGATTTAGAATATGCAAGTGTGTGAATTAACAAATGCACATATATTTAAAGGTGGAAATCAGAATTAATCTAAGAACAACTTACCTTAATATATATTAATCACAACAACTTAACTTCTCAAAAAGTAATAAATTATAGAAAAAGACATCATTGCCTTTATTTCGTATAAAAAACTATATTTTATTACAATTTCCTAAGTTTGGTATTTTTTTATAAGTTCCAAATGCATATACTTTTGATATCAAAATTAGTGTTTATTTACGCTCTTATATTTTTTCTTTTATATTATGTTTTTGTTCAACTTTATTTTTAATTATTTTTATTATGGTTTTACATTTTTTTACCTTTATTTAATTTCATTTTCAAGTTTTAGGAAAGAAGTTTTATTCAAACAAAAATTTTAGTATTTAAGCGACACAAATCAAAGAACCCTTTATCAGAAAGACACTAATTTAAGCAGGTGTCGCACACAAAACTAGTTTGAGGGAAGATAACTCACTTAAACGGTCTCGAAAATGTTCAAATAAGAGACATGTGGTACAAGACAATAAATCAAAAGCATTAGGGTTATATAAACAATTTAATTGTTGGTATGTGACCTAAGATGTATTCTTTAAACCGCAAAGAAAATGACTAAAAACTAAAGAATTTTATAAATTTAAAACTATATATAATAGAAAAACATCTTGTTTAGAAAATAAGTGTTCAAGATTCTTAAGGAAGGTGATAATGGTATAGAAGTTTGTATTGTATAATCTTTCACATATCAGGTGATATCTTTCTTCGCTTTTCTTCTAACTTGAATTTGATATCTTTGTACTAGTATTTAGTTTGTGCAATAGGTAATTGAGTGTTTTCACTACCTTATAAATCTTCTTTAAGGGTGTTTCAAGACGTGTTTTTTTTTCTTAGTTGACTTGAATAGGTGTTTCTTCTAATTAAACATTTTCAAGAATTTAGTGAAAAATTCAACTCAAGTTGTTTGGATTAACTAGATGTAGATTCAAAATAATGAAACCAATATAAAATTCTTTGTGTGCTCTTATGTTTTATTTTTGCTTATTATCTTCAATATTTGTTGTTTTTTATGCTCATTAACAATTACATTGGATTTCTTGTTATCAACAATTTTAAGGTAAAGTTTTCTTTGAAATTTTAAAGAATATATTTTAACCAATTGACCCCCTTTAATTTTTGTTTTTAGTCATTCTTTGTTTTACTTATAACAAATCTTTGAGGATTGAATAGTTGAACTTTTGTCCATTTACTTGTTACAACAACAAATTGGTACGCTTGCAAAAGCATTGTCTTTAAACATGTCAAAACATTGTATTAATTGGTGCTCATTATCTTCAAATTTGATGTTTTTGGTGCTCATTAACAACTACATTGGATTTCTTTTGTTATCACCAATTTTAAGGTAAAGTTTTCTTAGAAATTTTAGAGAATATATTTTAACCAATTCACCCCTTTTGGGTTGTGTTTTTAATCATTCTTTGTTTTACATATAACAAATCTTGGAGGACTGAATATGATAATTAGCATTATCGTGTTTTTTTTTTTTTGCTTTTTTTATATATATTTTATTTTTTTTCTTTTATATATTTCAGATTTTATTTAATAAATTTGGAAAAAATAAATATTTAGTTTATATTTTGCGGATAAGTGGAAATCTTTGAGATTTAAGAAGATTATCAATATAATCTAAATATTAAAAGAATATATCAACAAAATCAGTTATCCACCGAGTTGGTTACTTCAATTACAAATCATAAGCTTTGAGAATATATCAAAGATATGAAATTTTCAAAGATTAATATATATATATATATATATATATATATATATATATATATATATATATATATAAAAAATTATATATAATAATT
>Ga0214544_1008025_pt1 | contig 17999 bp, 11 predicted proteins | sample CNSS3metaG_FD_160074 | JGI IMG/M metagenome (GOLD analysis project Ga0214544, IMG submission 160074) | Root nodule microbial communities from cowpea collected in UCLA plant growth center, Los Angeles, California, USA - CNSS3 | ecosystem: Host-associated > Plants > Roots > Nodule | place: USA... | reverse complement strand
AACTTTAATATATAAACCTCAAAACCTAACCTATTTCTATTGTGGAAGAGTTAGAATGTTCTCCCATATTCCTTCATTATGATCATTACGTGTAGCATGAACTTCATCATTATCAACTTCATCATTCGTTGGAGGTATTCGCCTTAACAATGAAGGAGTATCTATGAGATTCAGTGTTGACTCATCATGATCATGACCATCATGCTTAACTTTTCCTTGAAGAACAATTGACCATCTCTTATTTGAAGGATCATTAACGTAAAAAACTTGTTTTGCTTGGTATGCCATAATAAAAGGATCTTCCTTATAAGAAACCTTCTTAAGATCAACTAGAGTAAATCCCAACTCATCAACATGTACTCTTGTATTGATGTCAACCCATTTGCACTTAAATACAGGTACTCTAAATTTGATATAATCCACTTCCCAGATTTCTTCAATGACACCATAGTAACTTATAGAAGCCATAATAGGATTATTGTCTTTTGAACTAGAAAAGTGCATTGATTTTGCTTCAAGGGTCACACCACTATTTTGCATAGTACTTTTGTCATCTTCCACCTTTGTATAAAAAGACAACATATTAATGTCATATCCGGTCCATGTTATAACATCAAAGTTCGGTCCTCTAGCTAACCATTTTAAATGCTCAACATCACAATCTTCTTGACTAATTTTTTCTTTAAACCATTTCATAAAAGTCTTGTTATGTTCAATCAACAACCACTTTTCATTTGCCCGAGGATTTGTTGACTTCAACAAGCTTTTATGTGAGTCAATGTAAGGGATAACATCATTAGTATTATTCAATATATAGAAATGTGCCTGGAGGACTTCATGTTGATCTTTTCGAACAACCTTTACACCCCGTGTGCCTTTACCTTCATTTCTTCCTTCATGTCTTGACTTTGGAATGCCAATGACTTCGACATCTGACAAATATTCTGTACAAAACTCAATTGCTTCCTCGGCAATATATCTCTCAATAATAGATGCTTCTGGTCGATAAGGATTCTTCACATACCCTTTCAATATCTTCATATATCGCTCAACTGGGTACATCCATCTTAAAAACACAGGGCCACATATTTTAATCTCCCTTACTAGATGGACTATTAAGTGGACCATGATGTCAAAAAATGAAGGAGGAAAATACATTTCTAGTTGACATAAGATAATGACAGCTTCATTTTCCAAATCATTTAATGTGTTTGGCTCAATTACTTTCTGACAAATACTATTAAAAAATATGCAAAGACGAGTGATGACTTCTCTTACATTCTTAGGTAAGATGCCACGAATAGCCACTGGGAGAAGCTGTTGCATGAGAACATGGCAATCGTGAGATTTCAAGCCAACAAGTTTCAAATCTTCCATTGAGACAAGACTCTTAATATTTGAAGAGTATCCTTGTGGTACTTTAATTTCGCGGAGGCATGCACAAAACTTTTCTTCTCGACTTTTGACAAAGTATGACATGCTGGAGGCAAATAAGTCCTTTTACCATAAGCTTGTGGTTGTAACTCCAAGCGAAGACCCATCTCAACTAAATCTTTACGAGAATTTACATCATCCTTTGTTTTCCCTTTAATGTTAAGCAATGTCCCAATTATACTATCACAAACATTCTTTTCCACATGCATTACATCAATACAATGCCTGACATCTAATTTGGCCCAATATGGAAGTTGAAAGAATATTGAGTTTTTCTTCCATATGTTTTTCATGATAGGTTTCTTGAGTATTTTTCCAAATGTGACATTGACTTGACACACTCGCTCATAAACTTCTTCTCCAGTTAAAGGTGGATGTGCAATTTTATCCTCTTGGCATCCATTGAAAGCCTTTTTCAACCTACGATATGAGTGATTACGTCTTAGAAATTTTCGATGACCAATGTAACATGTCTTCCTGCCATGTTTTAGTTGATGATAACTTGTGTTTTCTTCACATATCGGACAAGCATAATGTCCCTTCACACTATAACCGCTTAAGTTTCCATATGCCGGAAAGTCATTAATTGTGCAAAATAACAAAGCTCGCAGATTGAAATTGTCATTTCCATGTGCATCAAACACCTTCACTCCTTCATCCCATAACAATCTCAAATCTTCTATCAATGGAGATAGGTAAACATCAATATCATTTTCTGGTTGCTTTGGTCCTGATATCATCATTGATAACATCATGTATTTTCTCTTCATAGACAACCAATAAGGTAAGTTGTAAATGATCAACAAAACAGGCCACGAACTATGCTTACTACTTAAATTACCGTAAGGATTCATCCCATCTGTTGCAAGACCAAGCCTCAAATTTCTTGGATCACTCCCAAACTGTGGATAAAGAGTATCAATTTTCTTCCATTGAGGTGAGTCAGCTGCATGTCGTAACAATCCATCACTCTTTCTTCCATTTGCATGCCAAACAAGGTTTTTTGCATCATTAACATTGGCAAATAAACGTTTAAATCGTGGTATGATTGGAAGATACCATAACACTTTTGCAGGAGGACCCTTCTTCATGTTATCTTCATCCATGTCATCATCCTTCACTTTGAATCGTGATACCCCGCATCTTGGACACTTAGTCAATGTTTCAAACTCCTTTCTATATAATATACAATCATTTGGACAAGCATGTATTTTCTGGTACTCCATACCCATCGGACATAGTATCTTCTTTGCCTCATAGTGCCGGGTCGGCAACATATTCCCCTATAGGAGCATTTCATGCAATAATTCAAGCAATTCAGTGAAACTTCTATCGGTCCACCCATTTCTTGCCTTGATGTTAAATAATTTTAGTATTGTTGACAAACGCGTGAATCTTGTACAACCGGGATATAAAGATTTTTCTGAATCATCTTTCAATGAATCATACACTTGTGTGCTTTTAAAATTGTCTTCTTCAATATCATCAATCATATCCTCCATGCGATCTTCATGATATACATTCGACTCTTGAGATTGAGGTATGCTTGAGAGGTTTACAACTTCACCATGCCAGGTCCACGTTCTATAACTCTTTAAGAAACCGTCACAAAGGAGATGTTCTCGTATCAACTCAATTGATTGTCGTCTCACATTCAAACAATTAACACAAGGGCAATAATATTTTCCATTCACGAGTGTTGCATTTCACTGAGCAAATTGAAGAAACTCTTCAACACCATTCTCATACACATCAGTGATTCGACTAGCATGCACCCAACTCCGATCCATTCTACACAACATAAAAAGCTCGTTTATACTTGCATTCAATATTTTCCAACTGTCCAAATGAACAGTTGAAGTTTATAAGAATGATTTTCTTGATGATTGAAAACATCTTTAAATCATTTGATTCTTTAAATCATTGATTGAAACCACTAAAACTAATTTCTAAAAACATTGTCGAGGGTCGGACACCTTCGAACTCAACCAACACGTTCAATAATAATCGTAAACATACAACAACAAATACATATTAATTAAGTATTCAATTCAAATTTAAATTTAATTTTAATTCTAATAAATATAAGAAATTAAAATTATATCAAATTTTAAAAAACTAACCATTAGAAGCTGAAAATTTTTGCGTACTGTGTTTGAACCTTCAGACCAACAATGCAACAGTTAGAGGATCCCTAAATAACCCAATAGAGGGCAGCAACAACAAACGAGATGAGGGGACCAGCGACGGCAGCAACGGGAAGCGGTGGCAGCAGGAGGAAGTGGTGGCAGTAGGGGGAAGCGGTGGCAGCAGCGGCACCAACAATAAACGGGAACCACCAACGTCGGAGAACCCTCGACAACGCGGCAGTGCAGTGGAAGGAAAAGCGGCGGTGCGGTGGAAGGAAGGCAGTGCGATGGCAAGCGACGGGAGGAAGGGACGCTCTCACCAAGCCACCACGCTAATGCTCCCCCGCGCAACTGCTAGGGCTTTGGGAGGCCACTACCGGCGGACGAAGCTCGCAAGAGGTGGCCCAACAACGGCGTGGCAGTTCGAACGGAGCGGAGAAAGGTGAACGGCGAACGGCTGCGCGGAGGAGCAAAGAATGGCGAACGACTGCGCAGAGGTGCGGCTGCGCGGAGAACGGCGAGTAGTTGCGGTGGCCGTGCGGAAGAGCGCAGTGGACGACGGTGGAGTGGGTTGGAACGCAGTGCGAAGAAGAAAACGCTGAGAAGAGAGAAAGAAGAAAGAAGCGCGAAGAAAAATTGAGAAAATGAGGGGAAACCCCAGCTGGAAAAAAGGGTTGTACTACATCGGTTTTCTAGAGCAACCGATGTAGTATTTGAGTTCTATGCAGAATAGGTAGCTTTTTTCTCTTTTTTTTTTGAAAAATGGGTATTCCATCGATTTTAAGAGGCAACCGATGTAATACAGTTCGCAGAAATTTCAAAAATGCCACCGCGCACTCTGCTACATCGGTTTTCGTGTAAATGTTGTAATATCTTGTTGTAATATGATATTTCTGCACTAGTGGTTTGGTGTTATATGAAGGCCATAAAAGTAATACTAGCATGCATTTTAGCATGACTAAGATGTACCAAGATCTTAATGAGTCATTTTGGTGGTCTGAGATGAAAAGGGACGTGATTCAATATGTTGTGGTGCATCTAACTTATCATCCAAGCGATGTTGAGCGTCATCTCCTCTGTAGGTTTGGGGAGTAATAAGACTCTAGGGAACTAAGCGCCAAACCTTGCCACTAAGTGCCAACTTTTGTGAGGCAAATGATGTTGATTGCCAAATTGGGTTGTTTTGTGTGTTTTGCCTGTTTGACTATTTTTGGACGTTCTGTGACTGATATGAGACATAATTTATGGTTTCATTATTATAAATTGAATTGAATATACTATGATGAACATGTATGACATTGTTAAAGGAATTTTAAGGAGAAATTATGTGTGGTGATTATTTTAATGTATGCATTGACATATGGATTCAATATGGAGGTATCATGTACTCTAATAATTATTCACAATTTAGTAGAGTATAATAGGTTATGTGTTAAGAGTTGTAGGAGATCGTAGTCACTGACTTATTTAGTCCTATGCGCGAAGGGGATTTACCTTATTTAGTCCTCTGCATAGTTTGGTTTGGGAATTACCACAGGTACACACCGCTAGTGGATCTGATGTTAAATGTATGTATCCAGATAATTGTCTAACTTGTGTTTTATTTGTCTCTTTTGCAAGGACCACTTAACTTAATGAACATAGAAGAGCACATGTAATGATACTCCTCTAGTGGAAAGCAATGAAACTATGAATTAGTGCTTAGATTTTTTGTAATTTTATAAGAATTTTAGTTATTTTGAAAAATTCCTAAATATGGTCCTCTATTTTGAAAAATTCTTAAATATTTAAAAGTACATATTAGAAATATTAAAATAACAATTTATCTAGATCATTTATCAACACTATCATTAAATATTAGTAATTTGTGTCACGGTGATATTTGAGAATATGAACTAAAAAAATTATAAAATCAAATCATATAAAATATATATTTTCAGACTAAAAATGAAAGATCACATAGAAGAAGATTGGGTTTATGTGCGGAACGTATAGAAAATGGGCCGGATCATTTGGGTGTGATTGTGACCCGTTAGGGTTAAAGTGGTGCTCTCCTATTTGTGCTCTATAAATTCAAAACCCTATTTCTTAAACCCTAATTATCAACCTTCACCTATTCCATTTCCACCTGTTGCGTCTTGTCGCCGTTTGCAACCTCTGCTGTGGAAGATGGCTCCTCCCAGAGGTGATAATACACCTTTTATGCATCTGTTACAAACAATATGGGGTTTTTTCTTCTGGGCATTCAAACGTTGTAGTTTATACACTTGACATTGGAACTTTGATGATTTTTTCGGTGTTTGATAATTTTTCATTTGTTGATAGAGAAAATATGGTTGTTGTTCATTTATTTTACATTTGAACTTTATTTCACGGTCTACCTGAATGATATATTTTCTCCCCTGCTTTCTACCTCTTCAATGAATGTTTTCTGCTTGCGATAATTTTTCTGTTGTTGGTAAGAAAATTATAATTATTGTTTAGGCACTTGACATTAGAATTTTATGAAATGTTCTTTGGTGACAGATTAATTTTCATCCACTCCTCTGCATGCTTTTGACTTTGTTTGTAGTTTTTAGGGATTTCTTTTGTTGATAGAAGAATGTAGTAGTAGTAACAGCTTTCTTTTTGTTTGAATCTGTGCAGGTCGTGGTGGTGGTGGTGGAGGTTTCAGGGGTGGTAGGGGAGACAGAGGTAGAGGAAGGGGCGGTGGTGGAAGAGGAGGAGACAGGGGTACACCCTTTAAAGCCAGAGGTGGCGGGAGAGGAGGAGGCAGAGGAGGTGGCCGTGGAGGAGGTAGAGGTGGTGGCCGTGGTGGAATGAAGGGAGGGAGTAAGGTCGTTGTTCAACCACATAGACACGAGGGTATTTTTATTGCCAAGGGTAAAGAAGACGCCCTTGTCACTAAGAATCTGGTTCCTGGTGAAGCTGTTTATAATGAGAAAAGGATTACTGTTCAGGTTAATTTTCTTTCTCAATCTGCCGCACCCTGTCTTTTTTGAACTAGTAGATGACGTTTACAACGTAATTTTGATTTTGCAGAACGAAGATGGTTCCAAAGAAGAATACAGAATTTGGAATCCTTTCCGCTCGAAGTTGGCTGCTGCCATCCTTGGTGGAGTTGATAACATATGGATTGTAAGATTTTTACTAGTTACCTTTGCTCTGATTTGATTATTTTGCTTCTGTTCACTATCCTAACAATTTTCTTATATTTTGTCTTTTACCCTGTAAAGAAACCTGGTGCCAGAGTCCTTTACTTAGGAGCTGCTTCTGGCACAACTGTTTCTCATGTTTCTGACATTGTTGGCCCCGTAAGTATATTCTGAATTGGACAATGTTAGATTTGTGGCAAAAAATATAAAGTTTGATTCTATTCTTTGTATACAGACAGGAGTCGTGTATGCAGTTGAATTTTCCCATAGAAGTGGACGTGATTTGGTCAATATGGCAAAGAAGCGTACTAATGTTATACCCATTATTGAAGATGCTAGACATCCCGCTAAGTACAGGATGTTAGTTGGTATGGTTGATGTCATATTTTCTGATGTTGCCCAGCCTGATCAGGTGTGGATTAAAAATATCAATCAAACCTCTTGATAGTGGCTTCAGCTTCACCTTACTAGTTTTGCATAACTGTGATTTACTTCAATCCTTATGACATGTGATTATTGTTTGTTTCTCTCAAAATTTACTTTTCTGTTTGGTTTGCAAACACTTGTATTGAGTTTATATATTTTTCTTGTTTCTACACCTTTACATTTGTTAAAAGTTATATTAAATTTTTATCTTCCTATTTTTTTTGCTGTATTAAAATTTTATTTGAATAGTCTTTCCAATAGGAACTATCAGTGCATATGACAAGTTACCTGGATTCCCCTTCAAGACATCGTTGTTGATGCAGATACCGGTTTCTGATGCACATTAATTTTAGTGTTTTAATATTCTTGTATGAAGAATTTTGTTTTTCATAATTACTGTCTCATGGGTTTTAATTTTATTATGCTTGTTTGTGTACCAGTTTTTAATCATTAGGTACTGATTTTTGTTTTGTTTTATTTTTTATTTTAGTTTTAATTTTTGTGAGTTTGATGTTGTGTATTACTCAATTGTCATGTCATTTGTCCATAAGAATTAATGTGCACATGACGAGTTACTCGGATTCCCCTTCAAGACATCATGAATGATGCATACCCGAGTTTCTGATGCACTTTAGTTTGTCTTTTAAATATGCTTTATTTCTTTTTTAATCAACAACTTTCGACTGTTATTTTGTTGTATTATTTTTTATATTTTAAAATTTTGATGAATGTGTTACAGCGTGTCCATTTTTTAGTTTACTCTTCTGTTTTGTGCATTGATTTTAATTTCTGGATTCTTTACATTTTTAACCATTGCTAGAAATGGAAGATTAAAGTTCACTTTATATTACGAGACTTTTATCAGCCTTGTTATGGATTTTCTTTTTACCATTGTAGGCAAGGATTTTGGGACTCAATGCTTCGTATTATCTCAAATCTGGAGGTCATTTTGTTATTTCAATCAAGGTATGGTTCTTTGACTATATTGTGTTGCCTGGTCTATGTAGAACCTGTCGAAAAGGGTGATTCTGGTTCCCACTTAATGATGCTGTTTCTTTAACTTGGGTCTTTCATATGACATAACACAAGTAACTTGAGGATGCGTAAAGGGGCTCATCCTGTAATTAGAATACTGGAACGAGATAAATTTTCATGATTAGGTTTAATCAATGTTCTTGGGACAATTTTTTATCGGTGGTAGTTAAATGACTGTTGAATGTTATTTTCTGTGTCTAAAGTCATCTTCATTTGTATGTTAGGCTAACTGCATAGACTCAACAGTTCCTGCGGAGGCAGTGTTTGAAAGCGAAGTGAACAAGTTGAAGGCTGATCAATTCAAGCCATTCGAGCAAGTGACCCTTGAACCATTCGAGAGGGACCATGCTTGTGTTGTTGGTGGATACAGAATGCCTAAGAAGAAAAAGGACACAGCAGCGTAGATTGCTTAGTCATTAGCCACTAGGCGTGTACCAATCTCATTTCATGAGACTTTTTTGTTAATTGTCTTACAAATCTGTCTTCAAACACCTCTATTTTGACCAAAACTTTGTACTTTTAGTAGTTAATTAGTATTCAAGTTCTCTGCCGTCAATATTTAGTGTGCTATAGTATAATCGCATAACGTGTTCAACTATTTACTTGTGAAGGGAATGAGTGTGAAATCATCGAAAACCAATGCGGAATCTTGGTCATGAAGGAGTGCTAAAAGTTTGTGATTATAATGTCACTCAAGCGGAATCACTTTTGATAATAATGTTGCCAGAACTCCTCATAATGTGGGCTTTATGCTTCCTAGAATTCTAATGTGCTGGGATGCTTGTGGTGTGTGCTTTGTTGTGAGTGTAGTTGCTGAGTTGTTATATATATATTTTAATTAATAAAATTAAGTTACTTTTGAATTTATTTAGTCAAAGAAAAACTACTTTACCGTTGAAAATATTGTTTCAAAATAAAATGCTTTCGAGATTATATAATATACATATGATTTCGGATTTGAAATTATATTTTAGATTGTATAGTTCAAAATGTGTTGTAGAACAATATTTATTTCGGATTGGAAAATCCAAAATATAGTTGGATTTGGAAATGCATTTTAGTTTGTACTGTTTTGACATTTTAGAAATTATATTAAAATATACCAATTTCGTCTCCACTATCCTTGACCCCAAATCGGAAAAAAAATGCTTCTTCAAATGCTTCTCACACGCTATGGAGGCAATGTAAAGTGCAGGCGTGAAGGAGATGTGCAGTGCGGTATGAATATGAGGTTGTAAAGATGTAGTGATTTTATGGTTTTAAATAATTTTTTAATAAAGGGTATCTCGGTCATTTCGCTAAGACTAAATGGGTGCAGGAAGAAATGCCCATAATAGTTTGCATTAGAACTTGTTAACTATGAATTCTGTGGCAGTTTCAACTTGGGCAAAGTCAATCAACTGTATAATTTAGGCTATTGTTTCATGCACCTTCACAATTACTAACTGTACTCACATCATAATACTCACTTTTTACTATTGCACTTCATCACCCTAGTCACTTCCATTATCATTGTTTCTGCAGAGGAGGTAGAGAGGGAGAACTTTTTTTCTGTTTCATGTTTCGGAAAGTTTTTTTGCGTTGGAAGTTGTTATATACATTCTATAGTTCATTTTCGAAATGTTATTTCAAAAAGCTTGTTTCAAAATGTATTTCATGCATTTCAGAAATTTCATTATGAAAAAAACTTATTTTGAAAATTTGAAAGAAAAAAAACATTGTGAGGGAACATGAAGCATATAATTTATAGGTAAAGAATAATGCAATTCTCTTATTTAAATGGTTATTATTGCACGTATGAACTGTAATTTGTTTGAAATCGATCTACAACTAAAATGGTGGATAATGAAAACAACCATCTCTTATTTCTTTAGTGAAAACTTTATTTTTCCAAGCCTAACTTTTAGCTTCTGAAATTAAAGTAGAACATTGGTCAAATAAGTTAGAATTGTCATTTTAATAAAGTTTACGTAATCAAAATAAAGTAAGGTCGTTTATTGAATGGACCAACTATAAGATGTTGAAAAATCATTAAATGAAGAAACTACTTACTCTTCAAGCTACACTCATAATTGAAAGCAAAGAAATTAACATAAGTACATTGTTTCACATATATTAGAATAGTACACCCTATACCTAAAACTTGATCTTGCAAGCTACATATATTAGGATTTGAAAAGCAACTAAAAAAATTGATGTGCACTAAATGCACCCTTATAATATATGATACCCTCATTCTTATAATATACTCAAAAAATCCAAATCATGATTCCAACTATAGATGTTGCTACCCACACCTCTCACTTCATAAAGACATTGCTTTACACACTTAGACCAACAATTTTTCATTTTAATATAACTATACAACACATAAGTTACTAAAAAAGTACAAGAAAAATTCACATTCTTCCAACATGGTATGAGTTGTAGTGAACTTAGCTTTCTTAAACAAGGTTTTAGGGTGAAGAAAAAAAAAATTGATTGAATAAAATTAAAAAAAATTAATAGTATTTTTAGTCCTTATATTTATAATAACGATTCAGTGTTTTCTATATCTATATTTTTAAAAAATTTAATGTGTTCCCTATGTTAAATCAATATTTGATGTTACTTCAGGAGATGAGTCGACATCACCCACTTTTTTTTTCCGTGTTTATTGTCAAATTTCTAAAACAAAATGAAAAAAAACTCAAATATAACAAAAGAGACCTTTTTTAAAGAAATATAAAAATCACATTAAATCAAATATAAATAGAAAAAAATGTTAAATCATTATTATAAATATAACAACAACAAAAATATTATTAAATCAACTAAAATATAATCAGTTAATTTTTTCGACCAAAACTAATCTCCCACATAATAAATGAATTATCCTTACCAAATGTTTACATATATTCATAATCTAAGTCCAAATAAATCTCTAACCATACTCCTACTCCTCATCAATGGGAACATAATTGGAATTATATAACTTCACAATTAAATCACACTCTCAAACAAATAAACAAACATTCATTTATTTAAGATCAGAAAAAGTGGCAAGGGATTGTGACATTAGAAGAAAACAAAGGAATGGATAATATAAACTATGAGCAGAAGCCGAAAAGATGGACCACAAGCATTTTACCACCCATAAAATCATAAACCACCTATTTTATTAGTATCTTAATTTTTAGACCTTAGTGGTTTATTATACAACAAAGTAACATCTAAAAACTATTTAGACTTCAACTAAAAAATGAAAGATAAAGGAACAGTTTGGTTAAACTAATAAAAAAATGTTTATGAAATAAGTCACTTTTAAAATAATCACTTATTTTAAAAAAATATTTATTTTAAAACCATATCCAACTATATAAACTGTAAAACCCTCTTTTCTGCTCTAAAAATTTAAAGGAGCCTATCCCCATCTGTTAGGCCTAAGGGCTAGCCTATAGGGTGCCCATGACCATAAACTGCCTTAACATTCTCATTCATTTCACTTTTCAGAAAACAACTCTCACCCTCTCTTAGAACAACTATCGTGCTTTACTAGGGTTTGGTCCCAACTCTTTGTCAAGCAAGCTCAAGCTTTTCCGCTCCACGTAAGTTGCTTCTTAGCTCATACTAGTTCCCCTATGCTCTTATTTCATGTTTCCTCTGAGGCTCATCTTAATGACCTCGTTTCCATACTATTCCACTATTGTTTCCAGCTCATTAAGCTGTCTCAGAGCTATGATGCTTACTGTTCGGGTATACGAGTCGTTTGGCTAGCACCTTCCAGGTAAGTGAAGCTAGGGTTTATGTTTTCATAAGTATCTGGTTTATTTCTGGATTGTTCTTGTGTTGTTGGTGCTTGAATGATGTTGCTGGTCGTATGAAAATGTTTGGTGCATGGCTATGTTTGGTTGAACGAGGACTAATAGGTGAGAACCTGCTGATCTCGCCTAAGCGAGAGTAGCAGGAACTCACCCTTGGTTCCAGCACGGGTTGTCGCCTAGGCGACTAAGTGCATTTTTGAGCGAGCAAGAGTCTCGCTTAGGCGAGACGTTGACGCCTGCTCGAGAACTTGCTAGAACCTTGCAGTACCACTGTCGAGCTCTCGCCTAGGGGAGAAGGGCTCGCTTAAGCGAGAAACCCCTTTTTGCTTGGGCGAGAACCCTCTAGTTTGGGCGAGACTCGTGCGAGAAGTGCTGTGTTGGCTGCTGTTTGTTCCATGGTTGTTTTCTATACTGTTCTTTGCTCAATGTATGTGATCATGTGGTTATGTATGCCTGGATGGGACTTGATTGGATGTGTGGTTATGTAATGAGCCATGACTTGGTTGGATTGTTATGTTAAAGCATAAGATGAGTGAATATGCATGAGTGAAATGGTTTATGGGTTGTGGATGATAAGTTTAATATGATCTTGGCATGTGACCTGTATGGGATGGTTGGTTATCAAAGTGGCATGGTTTTGGCATGAGAAATGATTCTAGATTGATTGATGGAAACATGATGTTGGTTTGGTTAGGACGTAATTCCACGATAGTTTCATGGTGGTGCCTCATTGGTCAGAGCGTAATTCCATGAATCTCTAGGTGAGGTTCATGGTGGTGCCTCATTTGGTCAGGACGTAATTCCATGACCCTTATTAGTGGGAGTTTCATGGTGGTGCCTCATTTGTATAATTTAGTAAGGATTCAAGGTAAGGATCGCATCTGACACTCTAAAGAGTCGGTTAGTCTCACATAGAGCGTACTGACTCAAGTGGTGAGAGTAGCAAGAGGCCTGGAACACTTTAAGGGCTAACCTTGTGCGTGGAGGGAATGAGACACTATAACAATTAGCTCGGTAGAGTAGTAAATGCCACCACAAGTGCAAGTGTCCGCTGAATCCGACTAATTATATGTATCCTGATGAACCAATTTCATAACACTATAACAATTAGTGTATTGTTTGCAAGTCATAACATGATTGGTTGACATATGCATCTTGGACTATGAACTTGTATGTAACTATATGATAAACCAATTTCTACTCTAGCTTGCCCTTCTGCTTGTTTGTATGTTCTGTGTGTGGTTTTCTCTTTTTGCGATGATCATTAATCTATTGATGTGAGCAGATGCGAGAACTCCTCGTGATCAACATGGAAATGGTGATTCCGCTGCATAGTCCAGCTGGGTTGGATTCCGCTTTTCATGTCTTCTTTTAGGGCTATGGCCCATGTATTGCCTTATTTTAGAACTTTACTTTGAGTAATTTAGATCCCTTACTCTATTTTGATACTGGCATCGTTGTGTGCCTTATTCTTTTCCCGGTTTCTTCTGGATAACTGAAAGGAGTAGTATTTATACTCCAGAACCGTGCTTACTGTATTATTCTGTATGACATTTCCTTTAATTAGAGTTATTAATTAAATGAGGTGTTACATAAACACATAAAAGAACTAAAATATATTTATTTTATAAAAATAAATACAAACTATCTCGCTAAAAAACATGTACAAACCGAAATAGGAAATATAAAATACATTCAAACTAGAGTTTAAAAATAAGACAACATAAAAAACTAATTGAGGGGCACAATTAAAAAAAAAATGCACGATGCCATGAAAGTGATCGCAAGATCGACCAAACATATTGAAAAGGGTAGTTGACATCGGTGGATTCAGAAACTTTCTTCAGAGACAAGTTTATAATTTTTTTAATGGAAAAAGATTATAATTTTTAAAAAATAGATAATCATGTGATTATTATTATTATTATTATTATTATTATTATTATTATTATTATTACCTTATTATATTTTAAAGATGTTGTAAGTTTTTATTTTTATTGTAAATGTTATAAAAGTTTTAAAAAAAATAAAGTACTAAAATTAAAGCAAATTTATTCTCTCTTTTATCTTTTATAACTTTTACATTTTTCTAAAATAATTATTTGATGAAAATAAGTCTTTTTCTTTTTTTTAATGGGACAACAACAAAAATCAATGAATACATTAATTTAGGAAAAAAAAATATCCGTGCAAGATAATTGCCTTTTCACCCTTGTGTGAAGAAATAAACATATAATTGTTAAGTTCAAACTAAATCATTAGGTTGAAAATATTAAGTTCAAAATCTTTAGTAGGAGAACAAACATAGAGGTACCAAAATTTATCTGAATTGGTTTTGTGGCTCTAAAATTTTACACAAAATAAGTTGAATGATAGACAAAACAAATTACAACATAAACTTATACGACATTTCTAACTAGATTTATTTAATATGCGAGTAAAATACATTTAGGTCGGAAAAGTATGTATTTTTAAGTTCATCTATTTTGAAAATAATAATTATATTTCTAAAAGTTAAAAAAATATAATCTTATTAAAATATGTGTATATTTTATAATTTATATATAAAATCATTATGTCTGAAAATTAAATTCTAAAAAATTATAATGTGTGTTCTTAAGGGACTAAACACACAGGTGACATACATCCACTGGAAACAATCATTCGTCGTAATCTCCTCTTCAATCCAAGCTCACCAAATCTTCCTACAATGAAGGCTAAGATGCCATCCTCCAATATAAATACTTCTTGGTCTGAAGTGTCTACAATATCACTCTCACGCTTAAGTCAAATATCTTTATAAGAAAACAATAAATGCAATATTAAATGCCTAAAAGATTACCTTGTAAACAATGCTATTTATATTATTCTTAAAGACTTTCATTTGGGACTAGATTAGATAGATTAGAACCTCTCTTAGATAGTTTCAGGTTTTGTTAATCTGACTTGTTAACCTAAACCTTGATCAATCATACTAACCTTAATTTGAAAAATCGATATGATCTAGGTATATTTTGTTACTATGGTCAAGACGTTTGTACTAAGTTGGTGTCGTCTTAGACCGACAACATCATTTTTGGTCTCATAACATACAATATGTTTTTCTATTTTCAAATTTGTAATATTTATTTTTTCATTTAGACCAAACTAATGTGTTATACTATAATAGAATTAGTTTCAAGCTAAAAATGATAGTCCATTTAAATATATGGCTCAAGATGGTCATTCACAATTTTGAAGAGGAATAATTCCAATTTTCATTGAAAGTTAAAGGGACCAAAAACATATTTAACCCATAATTTTTTTAATTAAGTTTCTCAACGTTTATTTATTTTTCAATTAGGTTCTTATCGAAAATATTTTGTTACTATAGTTAATATAAAGATTTAATTAAATTTTTTTAAAGAAGTCAAAAAAACCAAATTAAGAAATTTCAAATATTTCAATGTTTATAAAAAATAATTTCTTGCTCTTATTTGTGTATCATATTTGGAGGTATTTTTTCTAAATATTATAATTTATTTCTCTTATTTTTGTATCATGTGATTTAATTACGCTTGTTACAAAAGTTAGGTCTGAACAATTAGTGTTGAGTGAATGTTGGAATTTTGAGGCTTTGTAATTCATGTTTAAATATGTTTATTTTAAGAGAAATTTAGAGTTAAATATGTTTTTCGTCCCTATCCTTACGTGTCAAATTGGACATCGTTCCTCTCCCAAAGTTCACATAAAAATGATTCCTATACTTTAAAAATGATTGAAAAAAAAATATTATAATGTGTGTTCTTAAGGGACTAAACACACAAGTGACACACATCCACTGGAAACAATCATTCGTCGTAATCTCCTCTTCAATCCAAGCTCACCAAATCTTCCTACAATGAAGGCTAAGATGTCATCCTCCAATATAAATACTTCTTGGTCTGAAGTGTCTACAATATCACTCTCACGCCTAAGTCAAATATCTTTATAAGAAAACAATAAATGCAATATTAAATGCCTAAAAGTTACCTTGTAAACAATGCTATTTATATTATTCTTAAAGACTTTCATTTGGGACTAGATTAGATAGATTAGAACCTCTCTTAGATAGTTTCGGGTTTTGTTAATCTGACTTGTTAACCTAAACCTTGATCAATCATACTAACCTTAATTTGAAAAATCGATATGATCTAGGTATATTTTGTTACTATGGTCAAGACGTTTGTACTAAGAGGGAAATTATGTGGTTGTGGGGAAAGAGTAATTCTTTTGCAAGCAAACATACAACTGATGTGTCGAAATGACTAGGTGGGTCAAGTCACAATTAGATTGTGAAACTTAAGACACTCTTAAGAGAAAGAGTTGCATCTGGAATATCAATTATAACTTTCAACCTAGTGATAAATGCTCAATTTCCCGGGTGAAGACTAGGTGGGCCTAGTCTTAATCAAATCACTTGCGGAGGAAAATATTGTTGTATGTGACATCAATTGTCTAATGACGAAAACTAAGTGTGTCAAGTTACAATCATTAGATTGTTGAGGGGGATATTTTCATAGGTGACATCAATTTTTTTATGATAGAGATTAGGTTGGTCAAGTCAAATCAAAGTGTTTAAGCTATTATGCTCTTAAGTAAAAATAATTGTCCTTTAACTATTAGTTATAACTTCTAACTTAGTGATAATTATTCTCACTATTAGTTATAACCACTAACCTAATGGCAAATATTACATCTAATACATCATTCACTTAGTCAATCTTCTTCCAAGATTTTTTTTTAGGTTAACTATTCCTATCCATTATGATATCAATTTGAAGGGTGTAAAGGGAGAGAGAAACATCATAAAAGGAAAGTCGAGGAATTGGCAAGGTAGATGTGAGAATATTGGGTAAGATTATTAGGTTTGTTGTATAATAGCAACATTACCAATATATGAAATAATTAGAAAAACTGAGGTGTGTTATAGAAAAAGTGGTTAATGAGAAATGGATGGAGAAGGTGAAGGAGATGGTTTTTTTTTTTTAAAAAAAAAAACATAATATGATGTATATATCTAACAAAAGAAGATGAAGGAAGTTGAGAGAAATGTGGTGAATTATTATGGTATGATAAATATTTTGATGAGTTGATGAATTTAATGGAATGGAAAAGTAGGCCACACAATGCAATTCATTATTAGTTTACCTCAATAAGGCATGTACTACTGTCGTGTCTATCTTCCTAGTTGCTCCAAACACACAACTATTTCTAGGCACATAATTCATTTATTTAGGATTTAATAATCAAACCATGGGACCGAACATTTTCAAATCATTAAACAATATAAATATACCAAGTTGCAGATTAATTAGGGTTGCGTGCGGAGCTTGAAATATATATTGAAGGCACATGAACATTATATTTTGAAAAGATTTTGGACACAAAAGAAAAAGAAGATTATTGGGTCTTAAGAAATAACAATGATATCAACTTATCATTCTTTAAAATATTTTATTATTAGGCTCTATCACATATCTATTCGATTAATATTGAGAATCAATTACAGTCTTTACAATTAAAAACTGCATTAGTAATGCACTAACTGGTTGTGATAGCATGTTTTGTCTTTTTCTGAATTAAAAATAATAACTAAAACAAGTGGTTTTGGAGGTTATTTTGAATTTTGTGGTGGTTTCGTATTCAAATGTCATTGTTTATGACACTTAATTATTCTCATCTACTGTCTATATTGTTACGTAGTTCTTTTTTTACTGAAAAAGATACACTTCTTCAGTTTTTAAATATTATAGTTTTTTATTTGAGTATTATGTCGTGTATTGATTTTAAATGGAGATATTATGATGTAATGGTGTTTAGACAAGTTTAATGTGATAAAGATGTTTATAATTTTTAGAATATTATAGAAGTGGAAAATGTATGATCAGAATCATGACCCTCACTTCTCCTTTATTACCTAAGCTAATATATACATATATATATATATATATATATATATATATATATATATATATAAAAAAAATATATTTATTTAT
>Ga0214544_1008021_pt1 | contig 18005 bp, 5 predicted proteins | sample CNSS3metaG_FD_160074 | JGI IMG/M metagenome (GOLD analysis project Ga0214544, IMG submission 160074) | Root nodule microbial communities from cowpea collected in UCLA plant growth center, Los Angeles, California, USA - CNSS3 | ecosystem: Host-associated > Plants > Roots > Nodule | place: USA... | reverse complement strand
TATCAAGATGAAAGTAAAGCCCATCATTAGCCATATACATATTATTCACAAAGGAGTTCTCATGAATAATGCATAAGATATCTAAGAAAAATAAATACAGAGATCAACTACGGTGTAACCAATAACTATAATTTTAGATCTATGGTTGAGTGGAACATAAATTATTATAGATAAGGATATTGTCTCTTTTATTACATAAGGTTTAGATTAATCTTATTCGTTTTGATTAGAAAACAATTTTGCAATCTAGGAAAAGCAACGGGAAATGGTGAAGTAGAGAGGGAAAACGAAAATTTCAAAGTGTTTAGGGGTGAATTTAACTTACATTCCTCTCACTCTTTTTTTTTTAAATTCGTTAGAGTTATATGGAACACAAAAAATTTTCTATTAAAATTATTTTATTTTGTCTCGATCAAACTTACAGTCTCTTTAATTAAAAAATCTATTATAAAACATAAGTGTGGACTCAATTGATACTACACTATAATTATTTAATAAAAATTGTTCTGAACTCCAAACATGACATTTCACTTAATTATTTAATATTTAAATTTAATATATATTTGTGTTGGTTGTAGCGTGGGTTTAGTTCATTCTATATTTTCATACTTTTTTCATCTATTTGAGTTAAGTCGATTTTAATATTTATATTTTTTTTATCGTTCATATACAGTAGAGTGGGCTTGGAGTGAGTTTGACCCATTCTAAAATCAACTTGTTTTAATATTGTATAATCTTCACCTAAAATTTATATTTTTTAATTGTTGAAATACATTAGAATGAGTTTAGAGTGAGCTTAATCCAATTTAAAGCATGTAAACATTTTGAAATAGAATTAAAGTCATGAGACCCACTCTTAAAAGCATCCAAAAACTAACTGATGCTTTAACATGGCATCTAATTTAATACATTCTTATAGTGTATTAAATTCGACATTGTCAATACCTATTGTATGAAAAAAAAAAATCAATGACAAACTAGCTCGTAACTAATATTATTTTACATGTCAATGTTTAGTGACAATTAAATACTAAATTTTATTTTTCAACTAAAAACAATAAATATTTAGCAACCATTAAATTTCTGGATCTTAATATAACATTTAACCATAAACCCTAACCCTTAAATCCCAAACTCTAAACACACACATCTAATGCAATTTTAAAAATATTGAATTTAGTGACCAAAACAATTTGGTCGCTAAATGATGTGTTCAACATTTAGCGACCACCGCATATCGGTCACAAATTGATACGTTAAAAACACTATATTCAATGACCACATAATTTTCAGTCGCTAATTACCATGTAATAAATATTTAGCGACCACCAAGTTTTCGATCACTAATGTGATTGCTAAAAAGTTTACGTTCATTTGTAAAAATATAGCCATCGATTTAGCGACTAAATTCTAGCAACTATATGTTAAGGTTGTTATTTTAATCGCTGATTAAATTTATGTAAGTACAATAATATTTTGTCGCTATATTGGTCACAGATTGCAACAAAAATCATTCAGTGGCTAATTCGATCGCAAATAGCAACCTATATTTTTCAGTCGCTAATTTCGGTCGCTAATTTTGTCCGCTAAAACATTAATTTCTAGTAATGATACCACACTTAATTATATACTTTTGTAGGATTCAATGCATATGAATTATTCTTAACCGGTGTTGGACACTAGAGATGGCAAATAAACTCGTTCTCGTGGGTATTTTCCGAACTCGTCCCCGTTTTGACGGGGAATCCCCGCATTGACTGGATATGGGTATGGGTATGGGGAATCCCCAATTTTTTCAATTGGGTATGGGGATGGGGATGAATATATTCCCGCCACAATACCCGTCCCCGCCATATCTCCATCATCGTTTAAATTATTAAAATATTCACAATTGATTAAGTAACCATATATATATATATATATATATATATATATTCTTACTATTTTTTATTTCTTCTAAATATTTGGTTTGACATGAAACTCATTCGCATCTCCAATATATTTTTTATCTTATCATAACCTTTATGTAATTATGTTAAAATGATGTATGTCAATTAAAAAAATTTATGTCTAACATTTGAATATTTCTATTATTTTTAATATTTTTATTTATTGTATATTTTTCTTTCACATGATAATGTTTAATACTCTCAATTTAAGTGTTTAATAGCATAAACATTTCATTTACTAGGTAATATAAAAAAAATCTTTACTTATTATTATTAATTTTTGTTTCATTTGAAGAACTCTTTTATTTTGCTAAAACAATTTTTGTTATTTCTCAACCATTGAGTATATAGGTTCATATTTGAAAAGTTTTCTTAGATCTCTAAAATATTTTTCGTCTTATCATACCCTTAATTATATATTTGTTTTTCTTTGTACAATTCTCTTTTATTTCTCTAAAACAATTTTTGTTATTTCTCAACCATTGAGTATATATGTTCCTATTTGAAAAGTTTTCTTAGATCTCTAAGATATTTTTCATCTTATCATACCCTTAATTATACATTTATTTTTCTTTGTGAAATTCCTTCCAATAGTCTCCAAATTGTTTATAAGACACACATTTGTTAATTTTTTAATATTTTTTTTGTTTATTTTCATCATGTAAAATTCTATTTCGATAAATTTTATCTAATTATTTTTTATTTTCTAACTCATTACAATCATACTTTAATTTTTTCACTATAATTGTATAAATAATGTTTATTTACTACAATATAAAAATTTAATGTAATTGCCATGAATATTTTTTTATCAGCATCCAACATATATTGGAGTTTAAAAGATACAAGATCTATGATAAAATTTTATTATGTTTATTATTTGTTCTTTGCGTCATTTTTTTATCAACCATTGAATATATTGATATTTGAAAAGTTTTCTTAGATCTCTAAGATATTTTTCCTTTTATCATACCATTAATTATATATTTGTTTTCCTTTGTGTGATTCCTTCCCGTAGTCTCCAAATTGTTTATAAGACACACATTTGTTAATTTTTTTATTTTTTGTTTATTTTTATCATGTAGAATACTATTTCGATAAATTTTATCTAATTATTTTTTATTTCTAACTCATTACAATCATACTTTAATTTTGTCACTATAATTGTATAAATTTACTACAATATAAAAATTTAATGTAATTGTCATGAATTTTTTTTTACCACCATCCAACATATATTGTGGTCCAAAAGATACAATATCTATGTTAAAATTTTATTATTATATTTATTATTTGTTCTTTGCGTCATTTTGATCAAGTGATTTATTATAACTTTTATTAGTGTATAAAAAATAGATTCATTATAATTTAAAAAATTGAGGTAAACAAAAATTTAAAATATATTTTAATTTAAATATTTTTTCCTTTTATATTATTTTAAAAATATTTTTAAAATTTATCAACTAGGTTTCATTAATGTTTGCAAATTTAATAAATGTTTTGGTTCTCATTAAATTTTATTTGGTATTCTAATCTAAAATGTAAACAATTATAATTTATTTCAAAGTATTTGATATTGAAAAAACAACTATACTCCTAATATTGAATATTTGATAATATTATGTTTCATTTACCGTAATTTTTTATTATTTTATAAAAATTAATTAAAATTAATATTAAAGTAGTAAGAAAATGGGTACGGGTATGAATACAAGATTATACCCGTTACCTGGTGGGGATGGGGATGAGACAAAAGTTTGATACCCGTTGGGTTTGAGTATGGGAATGAGGATGAATTTTTTTTACGGGGATGGGTATGGAATAGTGAAACCCATCCCCGCCCCGCCCCGTTGCCATCCCTATCGGACACTGATTAACAAGACCTTTTTATTCTTTATAACTACATTTAAATGTTAACCAATTTGTAATTAAAGCTTATATACATAAATATATTGGTTGAAATAAATTTAGGTGTTTTATGCATAAAATAAAATATATATTAAATTTAACGTCAACTTCTTTTTGTAATAAAAATATGCCATTATAAATAATATAGGAAATATTTTTTCATTTTTTTCATTCCTCTCTTACATCATCAATTCTTTATTTTCTCTCTTTCTAAGTCATTCCTCTGTAAGGCCCACTTTATTCATTACCTTTAATTTAAGGGCTGCCCCAAACGGTTGGGCCTAAGGGCCGGCCCAATAAGGAAAAAGGAGACCCTAAGTCTGCCCTCACACTTCTATCCCACTCCACTCTTCAGATTTTACGCAGCCGTCAAACCCTCTTTTTGCAACCAGGAGCTCTGCTAGGGTTTAACCCCGATCCCGATCTTGTGAGCTCAGTCTCGTCTCCTTGATTCGTGTAAGTATCCTACGCTTCCCCATTCCTTTTCCATTCGTATGCTAGGGTTTATAGTTGGAATTCCGTGGTGAACCACTCTAAAAGCTCACTCCGCTATTCTGTTCCAGTCTGTTCGTCTGTCTCGGGAGTTGTCGCGTCCTCGCTATTGGAGTCGAAACCTTCCTCTAGCTACTTCCAGGTAAGGGAAGCTAGGTTCTGTGTGTCTAAGTTGTTTTTGGCTTGCTTAAATATTATTGTATGATTTGTGGACTGCAAGCTACTGTGTTCTGTTCGAAAATGTCGTCGTGGTCTTTGGGTGTGATGGTTGTATGTCTGTTGTGTGCATGAGCAGTGGCGGGCACTAGTTTTCTTGCCCAAGCGAGCATGCCTCGCCTAGGCGAGACTAACAGAGTCTCGCCCAAGCATTTCTTTGCGAACGGTCGCCCAGGCGACGAGGTGCAGTCTCGCTTAGGCGAGATAGGGCTCGCCTGGGCGAGACATCGCAGAACCCACTATTTTCCTTATCGCACTCTCGCCTAGGCGAGGAGGGTTTCGCCTGAGCGAGAGGATCCTTCTCGCCTGGGCGAGACCTGTTAGCTTGAGCGAGATCGCGGGCAGGTTTGGGTGCTTGATTGAATGGTTTACTATTGGGCAGCTTGCTTGTCTGAATCTAATTGTTGTCCTTGAGGGGTTGCGTGATGATGCCATGATAATGTATTAGTTTGAAATGGGAATGGTATATTACCTTGTTGGGTACGAATCGGGAAGCATGAGTTGTATGATTTGTTGTTTATACATGATATTATTGTTAAGGAAAATACTTGTTTTGGGTGGATGTAGCATGTATAAAGTGTGAGTAGGGTGTAATTCCATGACTCTCGTAGTGAGAGAAACTTGGTGGCGCCTCATCGAATGGACGTAATCCCATGGACCCTCGTAAGAGGAGTCCCTGGTGGTGCCTCAATATAAGGATGTAATTCCACGCGCTTGTCGTGGTGGTGCCTCAGGGCCAGAACGTAATTCCACGTAGGCCACGTGGTGGTGCCTCTTGTAAAGGTATAATTCCGCGAAGGCCTCGCGGTGACGCCTCATTGCTAGGACGTAATTCCACTGCCACGTGGTGGTGCCTCATTATGCGTATTTGGATAGTCAGGTCTTGGGGGTTTTAAATGATTTTGGTAATCTACGTGTGAATGTCTGTTATCCATGTCTGAATCTAAGATTTGCATGTTGACTATTGTGATATAAGGTCTCTTTGCACTAGCTTACCCTATTTGCTTGTTTGGATTGTCTTGTATGTGGCTCTTCTCTTATTGCGATGATCATCAATCCTATTGATGTGAGCAGATAGGAGAACATCTGGCAGTGGTAATGGTGAGAGAGATGATACCGCTTGATGGACTGGACGGGCATTGGGCCCATTATGGGACCCACCGCTAAAGATTGTATTATTGCTATGTTTGCTTACTTGTATAAGACTCGTACTATTAGTTCTCTAGCGTTTGTTTTAGGCCGTTTGGGGCCTCTTTTATGTTTTATGGATATGTTGGGGTACGGGGTACTTCATTATTCCAAACATTCGTACCCTCTGGATGTTATGTATGTGATGTTTTAGTTAATGGACTTTAGCTATTTAATTGGGACGTTACATCCTCTACCTTCTCACTACTTTTATTTTTTCAAATCTTTCTTTCGGAATCTACACCTTGAAGTGGTAGGAGGGTTAAGAATTGTTTTTACTCTATCAGTTTTTTTATTAGTGTAAGTGCATGTTTTTTGTGAAAATTCTTTATTTTCCTTTCCTTTTTATTTACCAACAATATTAGTGAAGTTAGTCGATAAAATTAATTTTCTCAACCTTGTTAGTCTTATATTGAATTTTTGTTATGTTTGAATAATTTGATCTAGATCATTATATTGAGTGATTTCGAACTGAAACATATTTAAGAACAGGAAATTACATATGGTGAAAGTTATCTTTAAACTCCTTTGATGATCAATTTGGAATAAGATTTGGTTTAGTTGTGAGAATTGAGTAGAATAACTATTATACCAGAGTTTGAGACTTATATTTTGAAATATAATTGATTACATGTTAAATTTAATTTTTATTTGTTAGTTGACTTTGAATTAAATCTTTTGGTTGTAGTTTTGGATGAGATAAGATGATGTTTTCGATTAAGAATCCCATTTTTAGTTTATATCGGGCGAAATATTGAATTTTAAGTTAATAGATGTTTGATTTGAGTGCTTTGAATTTAATATTCTTTGTGAGAAGCTGATACACACATAAAAAGAAAATGTTTTTTATTTGACATTAATTTCTTTTTTTTTAATTAATTTTTTTTTAATTTAAAAAGTATTTAAAAAATATATATATCACCTATTATTTAATAAAATAATTTTACATTTATTCAATATAAACATATAAATAATAATAAACTTTTATTCAAAAATTACAATAAAAAACTACAAGAATTTTTGTAATTATCAATAAATTTTTACTAGTGAAAATAAATTAGTTGATAAGCTTAAAATTATCATAAATTTTACTGACAGATTTTAGAGTTCAAATTATCAACGAATATTTTTGTCAATAATGAATTTATTGGTAAAATCTGTTAATAAAATTCAATGACAAATTATAAGTTGTATTAAACTTATGAATATTTCATCAATGATGTATTTGATAGTTAATTTTGTGGATAAATTTCATCGATAATTTATAATTTGTATTACTAACAGAATTTTCCTTTGATAAAATGAACAACAAATTTTTCACTAAGTCTAATAATATTTATAATTTACTTGAAATAATAAGTAAGAAGAAGAAGCAAGGAAAAAGAGAATAAAGACAAGGAGGACAAGAAAGAGGAAGAGGAGGAAGCACAAAGGTTCAAAATTGGTGGCAACTTAAGTTTTGGGAGGAAGAAGAGGAAGAGAAAGAGGAGAGGACATGATAATGACAATGATGACAAATTTACCCACAATAAAAATTCATTAATAATTACAAATAAAAATTTATTGACAAATGTATCGATGACATTTTCTACAATTTTTTTTTCTGTTTGTAAATTTATAATTCTGATGAATGCTTACTATTATTTTTATTATTATTATTGACATACTGTGTCCATTGATAATATTTTCTTTGGTAAAAATATAACCAAAATTCAATATTCTCAATATTAGCGCATCTTAATAAGATCATCTTCACCTCTAGTTTGAAATTGTAAGAAAAAAAAATCTAAAGTGCTTTCAACGAGTTTCTATGTAACCACTTAAAAGAAAAAATAAATCAAATTTGTCTAATATAAAAATTAAAAATACAAAGTTTAAAGAATGATATGATAAAACATTTATAAATTAACTTGTACTTAATCAAAATTTATTTCATGTCTTTTTTTCTTTTTTAAATTCTCTATAAAGATATTCGTCTAAGTCCAGGACAATACCATGGCCTTTTAGTATGAAAATGCTTAGTATCAATTACTTTTATGTAAGGAATATATTCATTTGCGTTAAAATAACATAATGAAATAGTAAAAGTATAGCACATCAAAAAAGAAAAAGAAATAAATGGCTAAGAAACTAAAATAAAATAAAAAATCTCATTAACAATTTTCGTTCAAAGCTAAGTACGTTTATCTATTTTTTTTTAAATGGTAAAGATACACAATTATACTCAAACATGAAAGAAATAAAACACTGAAAGCGATATACAAGTAAATTTCACATATTCAAAATCTTAATAAAAATTATATACTGTTTAATTTGTTAATTCAAAAATTGATTTTTCCTACGTACACTTATCTCTATAAGATAGCTAGAACTATGTTTTATATAAATTTTTCTTTTGTATATAGTTGTTTGAGAAAAGCTTTGTACAAACATATGAAAAGCAAAAGTTAAAAAGTGAAAGGATCTTAGTAGGTTTTCACTTGCATGGATAAACTCGAATAATTTGCGAGAAAAGTTCAAACACATAGTCGATATATAGCATCCAAAACAGGAAAAAAAAAAAACAACATAAAGTGATCTAACTTTGTACACATCCACTTTACTTTTTTCATGTTTTATGTGTGTAAGCCAAAGTAGGTGTGGCCAATTAGAAATGGTGAAAAGCAACATTTATTTTATCTCTTTTTCATCATAGGCTAATGTCACATTCAGTAAACCTAATATGTCACAAACACGAGTCTGAGAATTTAAAAAGACTTGGATATTTTTGCAGCAGGTTTAAGTGGCCACAAGTTTTAGTCATCTATATATATGGCTGTTATGTGTTAAGGAACAATTGGTTATAGCCATTACTCAGTGTAGGTAGTGGTCCTAAATTTCTTTTTTTTTTTTTCTAGTTGTTCATTCATTCTCCATGTTCTATAAACAAGGGCCTGTTTGGTCCCTATTTCTATCATCATGTCACGGTTTTGGGTTCCTCATGTGGGAGAAAGTAGGGGACAAGAACATGCTATGGGTCTTTAGTATGATTTATGTGAAGAATAAATTAGTAATTTAAAACAGATACTAACTTTTTATTATTATTAAATTAGTCATTTTTAAGTTTTCAATGTATTAGATTCACAAGATAATAATTTTATTGGAAAGAATAAAATTTAATATAACAATTAAATTCATGGTAAAATAGTTTCGTACTTGTTTTTGAAAATATTTAATTTTTCACAATTAAACCTATAGAAGTAAAAAACGTACATAATTTACTGATATTTTGAGTTTAAATTATGACTAAAGCAATTAAATATGCTTTAAATAGGGAAATTCGTAAGTAATTCAATTTCAATTAAAATAGAATATATTAAAATTATATACATATGGATCTATATGTTAAAAGATATTCAACAAATGTTAAAAGATATTCAACAAATGAAATATTGATTGATATTTATCGGAAGATTTATATTAAATATGTTATATGAGAAATTATCCTTTTATTCAATACAAAACTTAAATTTACAAGTATATAGAAAAATCATGACCGAGAATAATTACAATCAATTGTTCGCACATTTACACTTATTAAGGTATGTATGACCACTCTATACTTCTCACCACCTAATGTCCTAGTTTATGACTTAGATCTTCTATGAAGTAAAGAGATCTCTATTACAACACGTGTGTCAATACTTAATACATAACTCAAACAATAGTTCATACATAACTTCATATGTATGACCCTAAATTCATACAAGTCCAATTAATCTCGATAATCATGTAATCAATCAAATAAGTTAAAGAGATTAGAATAGAATAATAATAATAATATTTTTAGCTTAAGTGAAAATATCCTCACTTGAGTAAAACTTTCTTCATTTGAGCAAAATTTGAGCAAAAACCAGAGTTGAGTTGTAGTCTTATTTTCGCTTGAGTGAAAATTTTTCTTCATGCAAGTGAAAACAAGACCAAGAGTAAGGTCACTTTCAACTCTATTTTTGCATGAGCAAAAAATCTCTCACTTAAATGAAAATAGAGTAGAGAGTAAGGTCAAGATCTTTGTTCTATTTTCATTTAAGCGAAAATCCTTGTTTGAGTGAAAATATTAGAAAAACCAACTTCAACAACAAAACCAAACTAGTTTTCAAGCATAATCGTCATTTTAACAGTATAACTTTTAAACTATTCAATTGATTAATCTAAACTATGATTTTCTTCAACATCATCCTTTATCATTTCGAATTAATCTCATCTCGATCCCTAAACTCAAAGCATACATGTTTATGCTCACATCAAATTACTTGTCTATCATAATTAAAGATATAAAAAAGAGTCTACAATGTAATTCTCTCTCAATAGCTTCTCATGTTCTTTATAACTTTTGTCCCAATAAATGCAACTTCCATTTAAATCATTAGAAGAATAACTTTTTGTTTATTCTTTAAAACAAATAATCCCTTCTTTGATATAATTCCTTTAATTGTTTATAATTTTATCAAATTCAAAGTTCTACCTATCTCTTGCTTAATTACAATATTTCTTAACATAAATTTTCTTTTAATTGAGTCGTGACACCTCTATTTTGATACATTAATTAATATGTCAATAAAATCTTCCATAAGAGATTTACTTAAAACATCGATGTATCTCGATTTATTTTGCCAAAATATAAGGGTCTAATGGTAAAAGTTGTAATGGAGGGTGAGAGTGGTTGTGGGTCTAACTCCTCTTACTAATATGTGGAGAATATAAGATTGGTCTGAAAGGTTTAGAAGGGAGAGTAAAAAAAATTGTGAGTTTAACTTCTCATGTTAACGAAAACTAACAACTAATTAGTGAATTAAAAAAAAATTTATTTTGCATTTCTTTGATTTTATTTCTATTCACAACACCAATTAATTAAAAGTACCTTGTGAAGTAGATGTACACATGAGTGGAATGTCTTGTTGATTGGTATAAAATTAATATTTTGGTTGTTTCCTTCGGGATAAGAAGGAAGACTTTTGAGATTAAGTTCCGCTTTTTGTTTTTCGGTGCAATAAAGTCTTCTATATTAATGGCCTCAAAAAAATTTTGGAAAATAAAATGGTGGAAGTGTGCACTTATTATTTCCCACCCAACACACAAAAATTCAAAGCAAAACCTTCATGCAAAAATTCCTTTACCATTAATATTCAAAACAAATCATAATTCTCCAATATAATGAGTTGGTTTAGTGGTTAGTCACAATATGTTTTTACATTGTTAAAATAAGCTGTACAAGAGAAACTTATATTTAGTTCTTGTTATTTGTGAAAATATCAACAACGATGACAGCATTTAGAGAAATTCACGATAAGATAAAAAAAAAATCGCAATTGGGTTATATTTACAACATAGATGAAAATGTCGTTTTCTTCATTTTCATTGTAATTTTTCCTAATTTCTTTCTTTATCAATTATGAGACATTTTTTTTTTCTTTTTCAGAAAAATAAAAACATGATGAACAAGAGCAACGGAAACAAATTGGGTTGAGGCCTACTTTGTAACCTTATAAAGTATATGGACCTCAACCAAAACTTTATAATATTTTTCAGCTTTTTCTTTCTGCACCTACTCTCCTACTAATAAAAGAAGACTAGAATATCCTTCTTTCTCCTACCACATTACTGCTCTACATTATCGTCACAGCACTTTGGTTCTCCATTTTACCGTTTGACAGGAAGAAAAAGAAAAAAAAAAAAAAAATAAATCATTTCCAAAGGTATCATATATGTTCTAAAAGTTTTGTTACGTAAGATATGTTATAAACATATTTTATATATTTTAAAAAGATTAAAAAACTTATTTTGAAATTCTATTTTAAAAAAGCTATTTTCACATGTATTTTATGTAATTTAGGAAATGATAAATTTAAGAAATTATGAGTTGTTTTTACAATAGATACTTTTTTACTATTTATGTGATGTAATTTTATTATGAGTATGATGTTATCTTCCTATGTTTTTTTTTATTTTATTAAAATTTTCATGCATTGAAAATTATGTCTAATGTAAATTTATTTGGAAATGTATTTTATATATTTTGAAAAGTGTTTTCTATAAATTTTATTCCAAAAAATGTATTTTAAAAGTCATGTTTTGAAAAATCACATTTTGAAAAGTATAGAAAACTTATTTTGATAAAATTTTTAATTTATATTATATTTATTGTCAGTTTCAAATTGACGAACTTTAATTTGTAGTTTATTTATTTATTTTTTATTTGTCAAGTTAGCTTTATCTTTCCACTCTTACACATCACCGTTTCCAAGGAATCCATCAATTTTAAAGAAATATATATATATATATATATATATATATATATATATATAATATTTTATTTCATCATTATTCCGCTGACATTTAATCTCAAATTTGTGTTCTAACTCTATATCTTCTACTTTTTTTAACTTTTCTCACACTTTGTTTTTTATAGGGTTATTTTTCTTAGGTGTTGTAGTTTATTCTCCTCTTTGCTATTTTTTCCCTTTCTTTTCAATATCTGTGTATTTGAAATGGATTTTCCTTTTCATATTTATATTTTTGTTTTATTAATCTTTCTGTTTTATTAATCTCTCGATATAGTCCTGGTTTTGAAGAAACTACCTGAAGACTACATTGTGTGATCTTTTCTTTATTATTTGATAAAGTCTGCATTTGTGTTGTCTGCATTGACTAATTTGTAATTTAAATTATATATTTTTTATTTTAACTGATATTATATATATATATATATATATATATATATATAAAAATTAAAAAATGATTAATTCTTTACTTTAAAAAAAATAATATTAAATAAATAACATTAATCCTAAGTCTTTTAATCAATGTGAAGTTAGGTATAAACATAACAAAAAATAATAAAATTACTGACAAAATTTTATTAACAGATGTGTTTTTGTCGATAAATTTCAATTACCAATAAATTTTGATATTTTAATCATCAATAGAAAAATTCGTCAATAATATAGATTTTATTAATCCACAAAAAAATCTGTCAGTAAAATTCGTCAATAATTTAAATTTATTTTATCGACGAATTTTTTTATCGACGAATTTTTTGATGGATAAATTTGTCAATAAAAGAAATGAAAAATTTATCATCAAAGTATGTATTGCCAATAGATTTTTTCAACAGTAAAATATGTTAATAATTTAAAAAATTTTTACCGACAAATAAAGTCATCAATAAAAGAAAAAAAGAAAATTCACACACAAATATGTATTGCCGACAAAATATTTAAAATATTAATTTGTAAAATTAATCTTATATTAAATGTGAAAATTATTCTTATAATTTACCCTTTATATTATTTTGGTTTTATAAAAAGTTAATATTGTTTATTCCTAGAATATAATCTTATATTTAGAAAATACTTTTATAACATTTATCAAATTTAAATACATTAATTTTGAATTTATTTTATTTTAAATTATCAAAAATTTTAAATATTTTTATTTCTTTAGATAAATGGCCGGATTTCATGATGAAATAGAGTGATTTGGCCTCATGTTTTTAAGAAAACAACATTAGTATATAAATAAAATATTTTTTTTATTTGTTCTAAATTTTATGTATTCGACCCCTTAAATTTATATATATCTAGAAAAGAATTTTTTTTTCACTCTCAAAATATTTGTTGAACATTAGTCATTACATAAAGCAATTCAAAGTTATTAAAGTTTAATTTTCTAATTTGTATGCAAAGATTACAAAAAAATTTGTTCTTATAAGTATTGTTTGAACATATCCTAATGTTGACAAAAAATCTTTGAATTAATCTGTATGAATATTGATGTGAGTAATACCTGATTTTTTTAATTTTTTATATTGTTATGGAGATACCACATCTTTATCCATATAGTTATCCTTATACCTATTTCAATTTGCATACTCTTCTTCATTTTAAATCACAAAAACATGTATAGTTTATTAGGTAACCTAAAAATTTTATCTGTATTATTATTTTTTATCCTTAATTTTATTTCATTTCGAAAACTTATATATTTCGATTATCATGCAATTTTTCATTCTCTCTCTTAATTATTGTTGGACTTGTTTGATATTTACCAATTTCACTTAAAACCCTAAATTACTTTCTCTTTATAACAACCTTGATTACACATTTTTTTTCTTACGATTTCATTTAAATGATATATTGTATTTAAGAAAATACAATTATGGGTACTAGAAAGGATATGTGTTACATTATCTTGTAAGGATGAGTATAGAATAATAATTTATACCCATTAGGCATAAGGATGAGAATAAAATGAATTTTTACTTTAAAAATTTTAAAGATGGAGATGAGGATAATCAAACCCACATTGCTTAGTCCCCTTGTCATTCATGATCGTATGAATTATTTCCATTAAATATATAGGTGCTAAAAATACAAAAGCTATCACCAAAATTGTTCTAGTAATATTAATAGAAAAAGTTCCTACAAACATTAACAAAATATCTACAGACTTAAACGAAAAAAAATTAACTAATATCTACCAAAACATAATCCTACTAATATTGGTTGAGAAAATTAATCTTTTTAATAATTTGTGAACTTTCTCAACAAAATATTTCTCAAATAATTATTTTTCATAAAAAAAAAAGAAGCAAAAAGTTGAAACTTAATAAACAATTATTTTCCATAAGAGAAAGCAAAAAGTTGAAACCCAATAAATAAAGAAAAGGGTCATGACTTTGTACACATTATTATATACTATTTGTAAACCTTTCAATTTCTAGTCAACTAAAAAAACAATTAACACGGATATCGGTGAAGTGACTAAGACATTTCGTTGGCAAATAAGGAAAAAGTTATTCCCATTTTCTTGGATGAACTTGAAGGAGAAATTGCCTTGTGAACGCGTTTTTTAAACAACTTACTTCAACGTTTTACGCACACTAGGTCACACGTTTTCATGAATCATTAAGAAATTTAAATTATTTCTCTTCCACCTATCGCATTCGGTGAGTCTTTTCCCAGAAATTGAAGGTGATGAAAAGTTTACTTCTCAGTACACTAACCATAAAATGCTTTGTACCAAATACTTTCTTTCTTCCGGGAAATCTTAAAGCAAAAGTTGTCACACCTCTCCCCTTGTATCACGTTCAAGGGTTGACGCTTATGCTTGAAGCTCAGAAAAAGTCTCTGAATTTGTTGTCTATAAATTAGACATTGGATCTTAGAACAAGTCATCCACAATACAAGTTCATGTACTATTTCCCTTGTACAGACATCAGCAACATGGAGAACAAACATGGTAATACAACCTTATTTTTGCTCTTTCTATGTCATGGAATCTTAACGTGGAATGTTAGAGCAAAGGGTTTGTTGTCATTCTTGTTTTTCTTCAAGTCTGTGTTTAGCTACGTGGCTCAAAAATGGAAGACGTGGATGAATAGTAGAGTGGAGTCAAGTTGTGAAGGTGTGAAGCAGGGCTTGGACTACATTGAGAGAGGGCTTAGAGTGTGCAAAGAAGACGTGGTTTTGGTGATGGAAAAGTTAGGGATGATTGTTGAATGTGAATGTGATGGGATTGGGGAATGTGCTGTCGAAGAAATTGAGGAATTGTTTGACGAAGATGTCACCTTGTCGGAGGTAGAAGCAGCCTTTGACGTGTTTGACGAAAACAAAGATGGGTTTATAGAAGCGAGAGAGTTGCAGAGAGTGTTGTGCTCTCTGGGGTTAGAGAAAGATTTGATGGAGTGTCAGAAAATGATCAATGCAGTTGATAAAAATGGTGATGAACTCGTTGATAGAACTGAGTTTCAGAGAATTATGGAACAGAGTTTTGGGTGAAAGTTTTTCACTTTTTATGAATCTTTTGCTGGCTGTGTGTTGGGTCCAGAATTGTTAAATGTTCTTACTTAACTCTGTGTACCTTCATTTTTGTAATTTACAACAAATAATAATAATAATAATAATAAATCTGGTTTCTTTAATCACTGTTACTTATAATCTAACATCTTTCCATATCAATGCTTGTGTCAATTATGAAGCTAATTGGGCTTCTCTGAAGCCCAAAATATTAGACCCAACAAGTTTAGCTGATGCAGGAATCCATTTCCTTGTACAGACCCAAAAAAATGAAAAATTTTGTTGAAGCCATTTGTTCCTGCACCTCCATCTTTGCTTTCTGCACCTCCATAATCTTTGGAATACTGTTGTGTTCTGTCCTTGTGGGTAGAGTAAGATAATTTTGGGTTTTTTTTTTCGATCATGCGATCCGCACAGATTATATAATAAAAATATAAAATTATTATATTTATGTCTTTTAGAATCTATAACTGTTCCTGCAGAGGGACAAATAAGATAAGTTAGGCACGAGCGTCACCTTACCATGTAGTCCGCTATCTCCTTAGTTGGCCTCTTCCCATTCGATACATGCCGGCTTGAACCCAGGAGGGGTTACCTGCAGAAGAATCTCCGAAGCTCAAGTAAGTCAAAGCTCTCAAGAGTCAAATCAGCAATTAATGAATGCGTACCTTTAAATGATGGGGTCCACGTGTATTTATAGACATTAATGACGTTTTGACCATTTCATGGGCTGGGCCTTGACTTGGGCTCTAGCTTGGGCCCCAGCTTGGGCCATGAGTGGGCCTGGTCCTGAAACAGGTTCCAGAGGTGTATTGAAGTGGGTTAGCCTTCTAGGCAAGTAGTCGGTTTTGGCCGGCTACCTGCCTAGATGGCTAGTGCTGGTTGTGTCCGGGTACTAGATGGTATATGGTTTTAACGTGTGTACTATTTACTTGATTGAGTTTGGCTAGGTACAGTACAATAACTTTATTCATAATGTAAAATTTACGATATATTTTGATTGAGATATATTTTGAAGAAGTAGAGAGAATGTAGTTTGGAAAGTTGGATAAGGAAGAAAGTGTGTTTGTGTGTGATGAAAATGAATGGGCAAAGGGGTCATTTTCAGAGACGATGAAGGTCAACCTCTTGCAACTGCTAAGGTGTTGGAAGTGCATGAAGAAAACGCCATCCAACTACTCTCCAATTCTTTTTTCTCACTTTCTCACTTCTTTCATCTTAATATACAAACACTACTATTAATAATGTTCCTCATTTTTTTTTTCCATAAATGTCTTTACCCTTTCAAATATTCAAATGTCTTCTTCCAAGGACCCTCCCTCTTCATGTCCCAACTCTTAACCACTCACACTCACACTCTCTTTAAAATACTTAATAATTTTCCTCATTACTTATTTAACTAAATTATAACCTAAGAATAATAATATTCTTTTTGTTCAATAATTTTAAAAGTTTTTTTATATAATAAAATTTATGTAGCATTGGTTGAGCTATCTATTGTATCTATTTTAATTCTCTTATTTCATACATTTACGTGCCATGAGATTGAGATTTTATTTCTCTATCATCATAACTAATTTATTTCTGAACATATAAATTAGGAGTATAATTTAAAATATATATTATATTAAAATTTAAAAAATAACAGATAAAAGAACAAAATTTTTATTAAGAAAACCGACAACTGAGAAGGAACTGAAGAATTGTTTATTATTTACAAATTCTTTTTTATTTTTGCAAATGTAAGTAAATGATTGTTTTAATTATAGAATATTTTAAATGGTTATAATTTATGGTTAAAAACAACATTTTGAATTTAGTATGTAGATGCATAAAACGTACAATAATTACAATTTTATCGTTAGATTATATTAGTATTGTTTTGTAATAAAGTCATTACGTTTAAAATTATTAGAACTGACTAATATTAAGGTATAAAGTAATACAACAAAGAATGTTACAAATCAAAATTTGGGTTCTTTAAAAAATAAAATTAAATAAAATGGTCACCTATTCTTAAATAATTGTATGGTTTTCACTTTGATTCCTAATATTTAAACATAATCCACAATGTATTGTTGTTTCTTAACTAACTTAAATGTTTTTGGGTTTTACTTCCCATTTTAAACTTAAAGCTTTATCATTTTTTCTTCTATCGGAAAACATTAATATGCTTTATTTAAATTTAATTCAACAATTTCATTTATGTAAACAAAGAAAAAAATATTAAAGTAATGTTTTTTAAGATAAAAGATAAAAACTTACATTTAATTGATAAATTACACTACAACATTTAGCAGGGAGGTATATATATATATATATATATATATATATATATATATATATATATATATATATATATATATATATTATATATACATTTTTTTTATAAAAATTTAATATATATAGAATATAT
>Ga0214544_1008019_pt1 | contig 18011 bp, 6 predicted proteins | sample CNSS3metaG_FD_160074 | JGI IMG/M metagenome (GOLD analysis project Ga0214544, IMG submission 160074) | Root nodule microbial communities from cowpea collected in UCLA plant growth center, Los Angeles, California, USA - CNSS3 | ecosystem: Host-associated > Plants > Roots > Nodule | place: USA... | reverse complement strand
AAAATAAAAAAAAAATAATATATATATATATATATATATATATATATATATATATATATCTGTGTGTGTGTGATTATTTAATTAATTAGGAATATTTTAATAATTTAAACGAGGACGGGTAATATGACGGGGATATGTATATCCCCATACCCATCCCCATACCCAATTGAAAAAATTGGTGATTCTCCATACACATACCTAGAGATGACAAATAAACCCGTCCCCGTGGGTATTGTCTGAACCCGTCTCCGTTTTGACGGGGAATCTCCACATTGACTGGGTATGGATATGGGTATGGAGAATCCCCGATTTTTTCAATTGGGTATGGGGATGGGGATGGGGATGAATATATCCCCGCTATAATATCCGTCCCCGCCATATCTCCATCCTCATTTAAATTATTAAAATATTCACAATTAATTAAGTAACCCTATATATTTATATTTATATATATATATATATATATATATATATATATATATATATATATATATATATATATATATATATATATATATATATATATATATATATATATATATATGTATACATATATATATATATATATATATGTATACATATATGTATATACATATGTATATACATATATGTATATACATATGTATACATATATGTATATACATATGTATATATATACATATGTATACATATGTATACATATGTATACATATGTATACATACATATATGTATACATATGTATATACATATATGTATATACATATGTATATACATATATGTATACATATATATATATATATATATATATATATATATATATATATATATATATTATATATATATATATATATATATATATATATATATATATATATATATATATATATATATATATATATATATATATATATATATATATATATATATATATATATAATTATATATATATTATATATATATATATATATATTTTTTCTATTTTTTATTTTTTCTAAATATTTTGTTTGTCATGAAACTCATTCGCATTTCCAATATTTTTTTTATCTTATCATAACCTTTATGTAATTATGTTAAAATGATGTATGTCAATTAAAAAGAATTTATGTCTAACATTTGAATATTTCTATTATTTTTTAATATTTTTATTTATTGTATATTTTCCTTTCACCTGATAATGTTTAATACTCTCAATTTAAGTGTTTAATAGCATAAACATTTCATTTACAAGGTAATATAAAAAAAATTACTTATTATTATTAATTTTTGTTTCATTTGAATAACTCTTTTATTTCGCTAAAAAAAAATTGTTATTTCTCAACCATTGAGTATATATGTTGATATTTGAAAAGTTTTCTTAGATCTCTAAGATGTTTTTCGTCTTATCATACCATTAATTATACATTTGTTTTTCTTTGTGCAATTCCTTCCAATAGTCTCCAAATTGTTTATAAGACACACATTTGTTAATTTGTTAATATTTTTATTTTTGTTTATTTTCATCATATAGAATACTATTTCGATAAATTTTATCTAATTATTTTTTATTTTCTAACTCATTACAATCATACTTTAATATTTTCAATGTAATTGTATAAATAATTTTTATTTACTACAATATAAAAATTTAATGTAATTGCCATGAATATTTTTTTATCACCATCCAACATATATTGGAGTTTAAAAGATACAAGATCTATGATAAAATTTTATTATGTTTACTATTTGTTCTTTGCGTCATTTTTTTTATCAACCATTGAGTATATATGTTGATATTTGAAAAGTTTTTTTAGATCTCTAAGATATTTTTCATCTTATCATACTTTTAATTATATATTTATTTTCCTTTGTGTGATTCCTTCCAATAGTCTCCAAATTGTTTATAAGACACACATTTTGTTAATTTGTTAATTTGTTAATTTTTTAATTTTTTTTTATTTTCATCATGTAGAATACTATTTCGATAAATTTTATCTAATTATTTTTTATTTTCTAACTCATTACAATCATACTTTAATTTTTTCACTATAATTGTATAAATAATTTTTATTTACTACAATATAAAAATTTAATGTAATTGTCATGAATATTTTTTTACCACCATCCAACATATATTGTGGTTCAAAAGATACAAGATCTATATTAAAATTTTATTATTATATTTATTATTTGTTCTTTGCGTCATTTTAATCAAGTGATGTATTATAACTTTTATTACTGTATAAAAAATAGATTCATTATAATTTAAAAAATTGAAGTAAACAAACATTTAAAATATATTTTAATTTAAATATTTTTTTCCTTTTATATTTTTTTAAAAATATTTTTTCCTTTTATATTTTTAAAAAAATATTTTTAAAATTTATCAACTAGGTTTCATTAATGTTTGCAAATTTAATAAATGTTTTGGTTCTCATTAAATTTTATTTGGTATTCTAATCTAAAATGTAAACAATTATAATTTATTTCAAAGTATTTGATATCGAAGAAACAACCATACTCCTAATATTGAATATTTGATAATATTATGTTTCCTTTACCGTAATTTTTTATTATTTTATAAAAATTAATTAAAATTAATATTAAAGTAGTAAGAAAACGGCTACGGGTATGGGTACGAGATTATACCCGTTACCCAGTGGGGATGGGGATGAGATAAAAGTTTGATACCCGTTGGGGTTGGGTATGGGGATGAGGATGAATTTTTTTTACGGGAATGGGTATGGGACAGTGAAATCCGTCCCCGCCCCGCCCCGTTGCCATCCCTACACATACCCATACCCAGTCAATACGGGGATTCCCCGTCAAAACGGGGACGGGTTCGGATAATACCCACGGGAACAAGTTCAGACAATACCTACGAGAACAGGTTTATTTACCATCTCTAGTCATTTCTGATTATTTATCAATATCCTCTTAATATATAGCAAGTAAATTATGTCAGTTTTGGATAAGTACATTACATTACTATTAACCAAGAGTGCAATAGAACAATATGTATACTCATATAATTATAATTTCCTTTAATATATTTGATTATTTGTATAATGCACATCTTGAATCTTGCACTAACAAATATTTGTGCAAAATATCTTTTGAAAGAAATAGTAATACTTATTAACAATATTGTTAGATCACACAAATTGTAAATGATGTTACTTTTATTAAAACTTTAGTGTGAGACATTATATGAGATTACTAATGCTTAATGAATTTAATTCATTCAAGCTATGATGTTACTTTTATTAAAACTTTAGTGGGAGACATTATATGAGATTACTAATGCTTAATAAATTTAATTCATTCAAGTTTTTTTTTTCTCCAACAAAAATGGTTTCAACCATACAAATGCTCCAGAGATTTAGAAGTTTGAAAAAAATTGACCCTAAAAGATGGTTATTAATGATTAATTAATGATTAATGATTCTTTTAACAAAAAAAAAAGTAATATGGACGGTGAATATTAATTTGTTTTCACCATCCTATTTATGCTTAGAAAAATATATATGAATATGACTTATCTGATATATGAAATGTGAAATTTAATGATTAAATATGAGAACAAGATTGTGTACCGGCATGAATGAGAGAAATTTAACATTCATCTTACACACACAAAATATTTTAATAATTTAAAAAATATCAATTAATTAGAAGTTATAAATAAATAAAATAAAAAATAAAAAAATAGTATAGAAAAATTAGTTTAAAAATAAAATAAATGGAGTAAAAAGTAAAATAAATTTTATGCACATGTGAAAAGAAAAGAAATATAAATAAAATAAATTAAAAATAAAATAAATGAATAAAATAAATAAAATAACTTCTATGTATATGTGCTAGCAAAATAAATATAAATAAAAAATAAAAAATGTTAAATGACTAAAAAATTAATTTTTTAAGACATAATTGGTTTACACGTAATTACCTTTATGAGAAAATAACATATTTCTTGTTCGTAACTATTTTTATTTTAGTTAATGTAGGTGGTTTTATATAACTGTTCTTTACTTTCTAAAATTTCCTTTCATCGTACTTTGAAAAATGTTATTGAATTTAAATCCCAAATGGTTAAACAAAATATATTAATAATTAAATAACATAAGAAAATATAATTGTAAAATAAAATACAAGTAATAAATGATTTTTTTTTTACACAAAGCTAACATCACAATATTTTAAGTTTGAGTAGTAATATTTTAAATTTGAATTAAATTGTGTAAATATTTAAAAAATATTACTTATTACTAATTATACTTTTTGTTTATATATTTTAGCTGTCTGATTACTTAATCACCTTAAGACTCTACTAGAGCTCCAACCAAAAGATAGGATTTTATTTGTTGCTAGAAATATTGGCTTTATTTATTTTGGAAAGTTAGTTTTTAATTATATATGGTTTGTAACGTATACTCGTTTTATTTTAATTTTAAATATTTATGTAATTCTCATTTTATATGTAAACCACAACGTACAAAGTTTGATTTTTATAAATGATTCACTATAATTCGTTAAAAGTTGGTAATGGAATTGCAAAGATTGTATAAAGTTTAGGTCTTATCAAGAGGGGTTTCAACAAAGTAGTGTAAAAGGATATTAACTTCAAATATGTTCAAATGAATTATGGGAATTGATTTTGGCATCAACTACATGGAAAAAACGGTGATTAATGTTATGTTGTTATCAAGGATTAGAAAGCATGGAAGTGTTACGAGTTAATGAAGTTGACTAAAAATCCACGATATGTGATACGATAGATTTAATAATAATAAATTTGAGTAAAATAACTTGATTATAATATTATATTAAAAATTATAAAATTTAATTAAAATACGAGAATTATATCCATTTACATATAATAAATTTATTTTATTTTTAATTAATGTAAGATCTCCAATAATACATGTATCTAAAATCTAGTTTTGCTTCATCGTAAGATAAGATTAACGATTTTAAATCCCAAGTAAAATAAAGGGGAAGAAACTGGTTAGAGAAATCAAAGAATAGAATGTTGAAACTTGGAAGAAATAAAGAAGTGCAATCAGATTCATATTCACGTGGGAGGAAAAAGTTGGTAATGTCTAAAAATTGCAGGACGAACAATAAATGGCCACGTGGGCTTATTACAGGTCCAAAGATGGGCCCGTCCAAAAATAAAATTAGATTAAATTAATTAATTAAATGAAAAGATTTCACGAGGAAGAGAAGTTATAATAAATAAATAAATGAATAAGCAAAGTGGGAGAAGAAGATTAAACGAAAGAAAAGAAAAGAAAACAAGAAAAAACAAACCCTCTAACTCAGACATTTCTAACTCCAAGACATTTCTTTTCATTTGCATTTTTCCGTTTCAAGCTCTCTCTCCCTCCCTCTTTCGCACACACTTTCCCTCCGTCGTTTCGTTGGCTTCTTCCTCTGCGCGCATTTCCGCTTTCACGACTCACGAAGCCGCCAGCGAAGCCGCCAGCGAAGCCATCCTCGAAAGCAGGTGAGAACCCGATCTCATCGTGGCTATCGCTTCAATACATGAAAATTCTTGCGTTTCCTTTTGATGCTGTCAATGATCTTTGTCTGTGCTGCTCTTGTTACTCATTCTCTCTACGCTTTCTTCTGAAACTGCAGCTGTTGTAATCCGCCATGGATTTCCTCTGGACCGAGAATGCGACGCCGCACTCCTCGCACTTCTCCGCCGCGATCTACTTCGCCTTCGCAAGTTTCGCGGCCAGGTTCTTCCTTGACAGATTCGTTTTTCGCGTAAGTTCCTCTGTTTTCGTAGCGAATTTCTCGTTGCTTGCCGAATTCGATTCCTGTAGATGGCTTGTTTTCTGTTTTGTTAGAGATTTAGTTTAATAAAATAGAAGAAACGGCTAGTTCTGGTTTGTGCCTGTTTATTGATTATCCTTTTTAGGGTTCATTGAAAGAAACTGCAGAAGCCGTCGGTTTTGTTAGTAATTCAGCACAACTTTTCTTTGAGTTGGCGGATTTTTTTTTTCTTTTTTCTGTTTTTGGTTGCATTTAATCGGTATTTGTTTCCTGCAATTTGTTCAAATGTGTGAAGGATCTTTCAGTGAGCTTCAATTGGTGTTAATTGCGCAATTGAAAATTAAGGCATCAGTGTTTCTCTTATGGAAAATGTTCTAATGCAATGCTGCTCATTTGTGTTGAGTTAAATCTGTCTATTGGTATTCTTTTATCCTTCTTAATTATGTTGTTGGCCAACTTTTGCAATTAAGAGTTATTATTAGCTCATATATGGAAAAAATTATATGATCTATGCTTCCTATTGTGTTGGGACACGGATTGTCTTGGGAGGTTTTCTACATTTCCAATTGATGAATGGAAGGTATCGTGTGTGCATTATATTTCTTCCATGCTGCTCATGGTTGATTATTACACAGTTGATTTTGTGTTACCTTCTGTTCCATATAGTAACCACCACCATGCATTACTGTTGGTAGTAGACATTACTTTCTAATCTTACTGGTGAAATTAGGATGCAAAAAAGGAAAAAGCGCTGTTGTTTGTAAAGGGTTGTAGAAGAATATCGTGTTCTCAAAACATGTAGGAAATGACTTGGCCATTCTTGGCCATTGTTGTTCGTAAATCGCAGAAATTTATCTTGTGTCTGGAAGAGATCTCTTTGCCAAATGTCGCTTTGGTTTCTTTCACCTGTTGTATTGGGAAAAAAGTACGATAGTATGGTGCAACCTCAGTCTGGCCGTATGGGATGATAGGTTAAATATTTTCTGGCAAAGCACATCAGCAAGGATGATCAAAGACTTCTAATGCCTAAGCTTGACATTTTTGTAAATTCTTAATTGTTCCACGAAGTTTTGTCAATCAGTTTAGAGATCTGTGGAAAAACATATTTTTTTTTGGAAGCAGCTGTGACCCTGTTGCAGTTTAGAATAATTCCAAATCCTCTTATATCATATTCTTACTAATCCTCTCACTTACTAAATGAAAAAAATATTTAGTATCTTTTGTGTTTTCAAGATATTAAATTCATTTACCTTTTCCTTCATATTCTTAAATATTGTTGTTGTTTACAGAGGTTGTCCATTAGGATGTTGACAAAGGGTAAAGCTCCATCACGTATTACTAAGGAAATGCAAGTAAAGATTGGAAAATGCTCAGAGTCAATGTGGAAGTTAACATATTATGCTGCTGTTGAAGCATTCATTCTTAAAATTACCTACCAGGAACCCTGGTTCAGTAATACGAAATTATACTTCAATGACTGGCCAAATCATGAGTTAAAGTAAGTATTTTATGTTGCATGATGAACAAAACCAGTCTAGTCAGTAACAAATGGTTTTCCCACATTGAGTGACCTGCATTTATCTTGTTGACATGTTCATCAGGAAAACCTTCTCATTGAACCTTGTACTCATCTTAAATTTTATTTGCTTTACATCTTAAATTTTCTCTTATGGTTAAGATCAGAAGTCAATTCATAACTTACAAATCTAGGTTCACATTAAAACTGAGTAATAAGTTTTCAGAAATTGACAGTTGGACCTTGGGCATTTTTGTTTTGTAGGCTACTAGAGACCTAAATCTAGTTTTTTATTTTAGTTTACGGAGAACTAGGTGCATGACAGCAAATATTAACAGTTTCAAAGCAATATATACATATGTTCCTCACTTTTTTAAAAGACAATGCACTTATCTATTTTATATGGTTTTATAGGCTATGATTAATTTGTACCTTGCTTCTTTTAACTTGATGTCATCTTTTCTAACTTGCCATTTGTGGTACTATTATTATTTTTTATACAATGCAACTTGCTATCTGCTTCTATGGACATAATTCAAATGGGGGAATTTTAATTTTTAGGAAGTTGTTTATAAGATTATTGTACTTTACGAGTTTTGTGGTAAATAGAAGTTGGCAAATTAAAATTTATATTGCACCCTGTTTTATGTCTTATCCCAGGAGTTCTCTGGTGTTGTATTACATGTGCCAGTGTGGGTTCTACATATATAGTATTGCTGCTATTCTGACATGGGAGACTAGAAGGAAGGATTTTTCGGTGATGTTTACCCACCATGTAATTACTGTTTTACTAATTGGGTGTTCATATCTAACGAGGTAAAATATCTTGATGTTTCCAACAAGCCTTAATTTTATTTGCAGAATATACAATACCTGTTTTACATAAACCTTAAATTTGGAATTTAGTTATTATTTGTTATTTTTTAAACAAGCATGAAAATCCTCACTTAGTGTCTTATTTCTAGTGCTTTTAACATTTTGTATCTGTTAAGAGTTTTAGACATTAATGCGTTTTGTTGCCCAAATAATATTCATAAACGTAGGTGGTGTTTTTAAAACCAATAAATTTTAAGTCTCAGTTTGGAAATATGTTTTGGGATTTATCATATGTTTCTACTTTCTATCTTTAACCAGTATAGTTTCTTGAATTTTCATTTTTAATTTACTGCATGGAGATGGATGACCATTTAATCATGTTTGTTTTTTCCTGTCTACAAAAATTAGGAGCCTGTCTTAAATTTGTTGCATATGATAAATTTTCCATTATTATAAATAATATTTAAGAGCCTGTATTATTTCTCGAGGCTATGTTTGGATATCCACTGTTGAGTGGGATGCAATGGGGTGGAACAAAATGAAGTGGATGGGTGAAATGGTGGATTTTATCCCATAATCCCAAGTTGAAAGGGGAGAAAAGAGGGATATTGGGTGGATTGGGGTTCATTCCACTGAGCTCCATTCCACTCTTTTCCATCAATGCAAACATAGCTTGAAACTTGTAGACCTATATACCTGTTTAGAGCATTAATACTGGCTGATAATTTTTTTGCAATATTATGGTCTGTGGCATGTATTATGTAATTACATATGTAACTTCTATGCAATAAAACAATCTCATGTCCGCACTTAAATAGATGTATGTCTTAGATTTGATTTGATTCTCTGTAAATGCTTAGAAATGAGAAATGATGGACAAGTATCCTTTTTGTACGATAGATTAGAATGTTCTTTCATGTCTGATTTCTTCTTGTGACTTCTGACTTTTTTAAAGGTTATGTTATATTAGGTTGGGTAATTTAGATAATTGAAATTGCAAAACTGACACTAAAATCTTGGATAGAAATTATGAGAGATAACTTAAACTTGCTGCATTTACAGTTTTTTTAGGATTGGCTCCATAATCCTCGCCCTTCATGATGCAAGTGATGTGTTCATGGAAGCTGCCAAGGTTTTCAAGTATTCTGGAAGGGAGTTTGGTGCAAGTGTGTGTTTTGGATTCTTTGCAGTTTCGTGGCTCATATTGCGGCTAATTTTCTTTCCTTTTTGGGTTATTAAGGCAACAAGGTTTGTCTTTTTTAATTTTATCATATTTATTTGACTTTGTTTTGGTAGATGCTTATTTATTAATCTTATTTCTGTTTCCACTCTCCAGCATTGATCTTCAACAGTGCCTAAACCTGTCAGAAGGTTTTGACATGTTTCTCTACTACATTTTTAATACAATGCTCATAATGCTACTCATCTTCCATATCTACTGGTGGAAGCTCATATGTGCAATGATCTATAGACAGCTGAAAAATAGGGGAAAAGTTGGCGAGGATATAAGATCTGGTAAGCAGGTTTCATCATACAGGGTATTATGAGTATGTATTATTGTTTTGTTCTGGAACCAGTCCAGTGTTGGGATGTGTGCCAATGATTTTTTTTCGTATTATCTTGCACTGAATCGATTTTTAGTATTATTTTTCCTGGAGCACAGTATAAAATGTTACTTTTGAGTAGAATGTTTTGCAACTCCTGTATCTTTTGGGATGCCAATAGCCTCTTACCCAGAATTTGGTGGTTCAGATTTAAGAAGAAAGTATACCAGATATTTTTTACCTGTTTTAGATATTATAATGTGTGACTAATGTGTGACCATGGATCGATGATATGTTAATAGCTACGATTACTACCAATACTGTATCTGGTTGCAACCAATTTTCTGCATCTACAGATCCTTTGGTCATTGTCTTGGGTATATACGTACTTTATTTTTACTGAAGGAGGTTTTTTTTTTCTTTCCATTTTTTGCAGATTCAGACGATGATTGAGTTTGGATAGCCGAAGGGTTTTGTTGAGTTTTCTTTGTTCCCGATGATTGGTGATAGATCTGATGATACTGCTTTTGACTTGTCTATAGATTTTTAGGAGTTCAGTTGGTTAATACGAGCAATGGAGGAGGGGATCTGAAGTTTCGTTAGTTTCAAAATTTTCACCGATTACTGAGTAAAAAGGGAGTACGCAACCGTCAAAGCATATTTTGATTCTTATATTTTTGCTGTATAAATGATAGGCATTCCTGTATAATTGTTTTTCTAAATCAACCCGTTTAGGTAAACTAGGAGTTGAATGATAATTAGCTTATAAAGAATATGAAGGAGAAAGAAAAACTTAGTCATTCTGCTTTTGTACTTGCGCTTTGTAGCCATACATACTGATTCACTGTACTGTTTTGACTGCGCATGTTTGATTTAATTTGTTTTAGCTTTCTTGTCTTTTTGATAAGTTTTTTGATTTTTTTTCTTTTAAGCTTAACCGAATATGCTATAATTCTGAACCTGCCTTTCTCTTGATGTGGTTTTATTGGAAATTTCATTGTTCCCGAATGTTCAGATTAACAGACCCCCCACCCCCTCCCGAAATTTCAATAATATTTACAACTTTTAATACGGTCAGTTGTTTCTTTATAAAAAACTGAAGGTTAGAATTGAAGTAGCATATTTAAATTTACCAATTAAACAAACAATTCTAAACACAAGTAGGAGTTTTATACGGTGAATGGACGCTCTTGCTTTGGTTCCATTTATTATATTTAATTATATCAAAGCAGCGTCACTGTGTTACTAGTGCATGGAAATGATCTCCTGAGGATGCTAGATTTTCCCAATCACTTATTGCATATTCGACAAGAGTTTCCTCCCTTGAACGTTTCTACTTCCAACTCAATTTTAAAGGAGGGAAATAGTTTGCTCGTCTCTTTTCCCAGCTTTCCTTGTTTGTTTGTTTGTACTTTTATTTTAGATACGTTATCAATGAGTGCGACCATTTTACATTCTCTATTTAAGAACTTTATATTTGTTTGAAGGTAAATTTGGAATCAAATATTTAATGTTTTGATAGCCTAAAATCAGACTAAACATATGTTCAGTGTAGGAAGAACTATAAACTAAAATATGCAATACCACATATTCAACACCTTCCTCAGTCTCTCTTTCTTTTCTAGTTTGCACTCTCCTAGATAATCTGGATTTTTGTGGCATCTCTTTCTTTGATATATATATATATATATATATATATATATATATATATATATATATATATATATATATATATATATATTTATAAAAAATCATTTCCTGTGTTCTTGTATTTTGTTTCTCAAATGGCGATCTCAATCTGGGCCTGTGTGGCATTTCTACAGGCCATTTCGTCCTGCACCCCCATTGTTTCTTCCTGCAGCCCCATAATTTTTAAACTCTCACTTTTACCTTGAGTGGATTAAAAAGCCTAATCAGGCTTTCTCTAAAATCTTTTCCTTTCTTCTCCACATCGTTATCGCACTCTATCTCCCTGCATCACGTCTCCACTGGTCTCGCCAACAGACATCCTACCACAACCCCTTCTCGGTCATTCTCTCACACAGTTCGGTGGTCCTTCCTCTCCATACTACTGCATCTCCAAGTTGCAAATCCATCACAAAGAGAAGGTTAGACCGCACCATCGAGTACTGGATTGAACAATCCGGTACAAATATTTTTCAAATTATTTAATCTGATATGCATTACTATGCATTACTAGATCCGAAATATCATTCTGAATTGCACAATCTGATATGCATCCGCAAATCTCAGATTGACTAGTCCGGAACGTGATAAAGTGATCAATTCCAATCCGGAACATAATTTGCAATCCGAAACTACGAATTAGATGCAAGTGAAAAGATTCTACAATCTACGTCATACACACCTAATCTTACACTAACCAGCTTCATTAACCAATCGCACATAGGAGCCTGCTGCTCCTCCGGTCTCATTCATCATCCAATCTAAGATTCAGGATGTGACACATGCACAAATAACAATGGTGGTGTTCGTGCACACTGATGAATGGGTTATACAGTCTTCTGAGAGGATCTTGGCCTTATCAATTATTTAGCTAGTGATAAAGTTGGCAAACCCGCTGACCAGCAAGCCCGCATGAAAAATGTGGGATGGGCTAAGATTTCAAGTTCGCCAGTCTACACAGCCTCAACCTGCATGGGCCCGTGGCAGGGTGACAGGTCAACCCGCATTAAAATAAAATCTTATAATTGTATATGCTAGTTACTTTTTTTTTCTGGACTCTTACTTAGACTATCCAAATATTTGTACGAGTGAAAAAAACTAATATTATGTATCTTTGAATGTACTAAAATCTCAAGAATTTATCATGTTTGTCAAATTACGAATATGAATATGATGTAAAAAATAATAATCTTGCACTTGTATATGTTAGTTATGTGATTTTGTCTAAAAATAAAGTCACAAAATTATTGATTTGAGAATTTGTCCTTTTCAAATGTGGATTTAGACATGATATAAACTTAAATGAGTTCAAATTTATACAACTGTTTGCTGTAAAAGGGATGAGTTTTTCTTTCTCTAGAATTTATGATATGAGTTTTCTTTTCTTGCTCTACAATTTATTATTTAGATAAATGAATATAGAAAGAAGGTAAAATGAGATGTTAGAAAGAGAAAAATGATGAGATTGAAACAAATTGAAATATGATCTAATTCATAGATACAATTTGTTAATAATAATTTTAAAGTCTAATTGTAACGAAACTTTTTCCATTTCTAATGTCCAATAAGTGTCATATCATTTTCATCCATAATATTTAACAATATTTTTTACATTAATTAGTCAACAATAACAAATTTTATTATTATATACTTTGAGTGCATTTAAGAGAAGAATCTTTTCCTTCTTCCTGGAATTTAAACTTATAGATAAATATATATATTTTTAATTTCTCATATTAACTCAATTACTGCTGTAGTATTTTAAAAATGTTTGAAAAAAATTAACCCTTCAAAAAAGTACAATTATATTTTATGTTCCTAAATATATGGAGAAAATTAATCTAAAAGGTAATATTGATATATTTATGTTTATTATATTAACTTGAACTAATAAGAAAGACGATTGAATATATTTTTCGTTCACCAAACTAATTTCAATTCTTAAAAGTAATACAACTTATATAGTCCTCTATACAAACAAAGTCAACTTATCCATCCCACTTAATGGATGAGGTATTTTCAAACTTCTCCATTACCGATAAAATTTATTGAATTGAAAAAAAATCTATAGCTTCTTTTTATTTCAACATTAAATATTCAATATGAATTTCTAAAATAAATTTATGTTAGAAAAGTAATTAATTACAAGCACTATTATCATTACAAAAAATTTGATTTTTTTATGGACAAAATTTGTATGTAATGAACAAAATTCGTAAGTAATACATAAGAAAATAAATTCGTATGTAAATCAGGCGTCGAAAAATTTATATATGGAAAATATTCTATATGTAATTTACATACGAAATTTTTCGTAGATATTAAAATCTATATGTAATTTACATACATATTATTCCATATGTAATTCTCGATGAATTGCATACAGAATATTCCGTATGTAATTCTCGATGAATTACATACCGTATGTAATTTACATATGAAAAAATTCGTATGTAATTGACTAGAATACATATGTGTATATTACATAAGGAATAATCTGTATGTAAATTATATACGAACAAAATTCGTATATAAATTATATACGAATAAAATTTGTGTGTAATGTGAAATGTATTACATACGGAATGATCCGTAGATAATAATGGGGCAATTTTATACAACTTATTTCGTATGTAAATCTGTATGTAATAATATACTTTTTAAATTAAAAACTATATTTTTTCATTTCCAATTTTTTTTTTTTTTTACATTACCTGTTAATTGCAATGAAATTTCACCAACACCAACAAGCACTATTTACTTAATCCAAATCCAAGTTTATAAACAACATAAAACCCAAATCAAAGATAATAACATTATCCAAATCCAAGTTATAAACAAAATAAGTGCCAACAATTCGGTCTAAAAGTGCTAATATAGTTCTAATAAAAGTGCTAACATAACATAATCTAATGTAGTCCCCAAAAAGTGTTCAAAGATATAATGGTAATCAAGCTCTAACAAAACACAACCTAAAAGTGCTAACATAATGAAGAAGTACAAACATCTGAAGGCCTGATATTCAAAATAGTCATGTCGTTCTTGTTGATTGTTTAGTTATGATTGCTCTTGGTCTTGTTGAGGTTGTCTTTGCTCAGGTTGGTGTTGTTGCTCTTGGTGTTGTTGTTGTAATGTAGTTTGTGCATCTGGTGGAAGGAAAGGGAGGATAACACTAACAAAGGAATGAAATTGTCGTTGTTGTTGTTGTAACTGTTGGCTTAACCCCTTATTGTCCTCCCTATAATTCAAAACTTCTTGTTTTAGCTAGACAATCTCTTCTGAAGAGTGACTTGAGCTTCCATGATATGTGAGTTTATCCACATGTTTGGTACAAGTAACCACTCCAATCCCATAGATCTGACCCTTTTTCTTTCCACTTGCAGCAAGAACCCAACTATCAGTCCTTATTCTCTCTTCTTCTATAGGTTCCATAGGGGATGATTCAGATTGCCCAACACAAGATGTAGCTTCTGATCTAGCTTGAGCATATATGCTCTTAAATTCCTCCTATTATTCAAAAAAACAAATTTATTCATATATACAATTCATAACCTAATAAAAGAAAGAACAAAAAGTAAAAATACTAGACTTACATGTGTTTTCGTAGATCATTCACCCACAAATTCTCCTTTACTCTTTCGTACATGAGTTTGCTTGAAAACTTCATCAATATGTGGTGGACGACCCAATTCCTTCTCCTATAAACAATATGATTAATATAGGTTATAAAGAAAGAAAAACAAACTTTTTTTGTTACACTTACCATACGAATTGCATGCTCATGTATAGTAATGGATCCACCTGTATGCAAACTCCCACCTATTTCAGATGCTCAATTTTGTCGGGCTTGTAAACACTTTGTATGATACATAGGAGAATTCCAAATTGCTAGTAGAGAATTCCAAATCTCATCAAACATCCACTCCATATTTTTTCCATTTTTTCACGCTATCATAAGCATCTCAGATAGCCTATGTGAGGCTTTTGAGTAAGAGTTTTTTTTTATGTGATCCTCATCTTCAGGTCTCCATTTGACTGTCCTCTATGTAAAGACAATTTCAAAAAACATCAACAATGTAACAATTGCATGTTAGAGTGTTAAATATGAGAAAACTTACTTTAAAACATTGGAAGAATCTCTCTTTTTCTTCACTAGTTAGTGAACCCCATGTAGTCCATGGCTAAGTGTATTGTTGCCTAATGGTCATTGTGATGACATTGGTTGCTATCCTACCTGGATAAAACCTTAACAAGAGAATTTTGTGAAAAAATTAGTATACAATAAATTCATAAAGCTAATAATATAAACAACTTGTTATATTAATCATTACCCATGAGCCTGAGGTGAAATCATAGGAAGGTCTGCACGACGTATGGGTTCCTCATGGATGTCTGATTGCACATCACCTTGATTGGTAGACACTTCAGGACCTTCCTCAACAAGTGAATGATGGACTTTGGAAGGGTAAGCTAATTTCACCTTTTGTATAATTGAATATTCCTTCCTTATCAGTTCACTATAATAGAAAGCACGAGAGGAATCAAATCTTATAATGCAAATGTGATGTGCATAAGAAATAATAATAAATTAATGGAACTTCAAAGTTGAATAGAAAAATATATTCACATGTAATTAGTATAATAGTACAATAGTATAATAATTCTTGATGACATAGGGCAATGACATTTTAAACTCACCAAGACCACATGCCAGTACCCTTTCCCACACTTTTCTAAGAGGGAATCCATTCAATATACTTCCTTATGATAATTTTCATTTATCTCTTATCTTTAATTTCATATGTTAAATGTATTTTATACTTTGGCAAACTTTTAGAATAGATAAGTTTGAAACAATTGGAAGTCAAGCAAAGTAATTTTTTCAACTAATAAATCAGTCCAAAAGTACAATAAGTAGTTCTTACATAGTCATAAAATTATTTTTCTTTTTAGTATAGCCATCTCAATAGTCAGTACAACTTAATCACACATATAGTAGAACAAAATGAAGCAAAACGTACCGGGAAGTTCAGAACTTAGAGCCTTCTGTTATAGAGAAAACTATGACAAGTACTTGTGCATCACAAAGAATAGATAGCTCATAAGCTTTCTTTAGAAGTTCATTTTGATGCTTTTAAAATGTCACTTGACGGCTTGGTGCATCCTCAATTTTCTTCATTTAAACCTTTCCCCCAACATCTCGTACTCATAAAAACCAGTTGCATAAGGCCCTGTAAAAAAAAAAAAGAGAAGCCAAAAATTCTCTTCAAGTTCTAATGGGAAGAAACAAATGAAGTAAAACGTTTATAAGAACTAAGAAATAAGAAACTAAAAAAAATTGAAAAAGAAAGGAACAAAATATTACCAAAAATTCCCAAGAGGCTCTTCCAAAAAAGTTTCCCTTTAAGTTGTGTTATTTCTAATGCTGGAAACGGTAAGATTTTGAAATAAACCATTAAAAGCCACAAAAGCCACAATCTCGAACTACCGAATGAAAGCAAAAACGATTCCAAAATATGGTGAAAAAATACTGACCTCCCAAAATGCTTTAAATTAGACGAACAGAGACATTCCAATATGAGCAAAGAGAAAGAAAAAGAGCCCAAAGCTTCATTATAGGTCAAAGAACAGAGAAAGGAAAAACTAACCACTTTCCTTAGGTTAAAGTTAAAGAAGAGAACAAAAATTATGGCTAGCGGAAGAAAGAATCGTGGCCAGTGGACAAACCCTTTCAGTAACACATCTGAATCTACATCTACATTGAACAAGTAAATAGAATATAAATTCTCTTACCAAGTGTGGGGATGGTGATTGGAACTCGAAATGGTCACTTTTATTTAGAACAAACCAAGCTAGGGTTTCACTAATGGGGATTTTCAATTTACAAAGCTAATAAACATAAAAGATGAGCAAACTAAATTTTAGTGTCGATAGGGAGCAAATAAGTGAAGAGGGAAAGAAATGTAACCAACGAAAACGAAAGAAGATTTTAAATTTTATATTTTTTAATAATTTTGTAATTTAAAATCCGTATGTAAATTCGGTACGAAAGAGATATCCTTGCTTACATACGGATTTTTCATACGAAAAAGAAAAAAAAAATTAGTTTGTTGTTACATACGAAAAAAAATTCATATATAACAAAATTTTACATATAAAAAAAATTGTATTTAAAATCCGTATGTATAGCTTAATTTATGTACGAACTTTAATTCGTATGTAATTATCAATAGATAATTTTGATTTTTTTTATAGAAAAAATATTATATTTATGATATTTTACATCAAGTAATACTTTAATGTAGATGAAAAAAAAGTAAATTTACATTTAACCTTAACTCCGATATAAATATTGAACCTTTATTTTTTAAATAGTTTAGTTTTGGCTTAAATCAAACTTGAAATAAAGAAAAAAATCAATACAATATAACTTGGTAAAATTTCAATAAAGAAATCTATTCTAAAACGAGCTAAACAAGAAAATAACCAAAACTACGCTCAATAATAGAGATGGCAAATAAACCCGTCCCCGTGGGTATTGCCCGAACCCGTCCCCGTTTTGACGGGGAATCCCCGCATTAACTGGGTATGGGTATGGGTATGGGGAATCCCCGACTTTTTCAGTTGGGTATGGGGATGGGTATGGGGATGTACATATACCCGCCATAATACCCGTCCCCGCCATATCTCCATTCTCGTTTAAGTTATT
>Ga0214544_1008017_pt1 | contig 18016 bp, 9 predicted proteins | sample CNSS3metaG_FD_160074 | JGI IMG/M metagenome (GOLD analysis project Ga0214544, IMG submission 160074) | Root nodule microbial communities from cowpea collected in UCLA plant growth center, Los Angeles, California, USA - CNSS3 | ecosystem: Host-associated > Plants > Roots > Nodule | place: USA... | reverse complement strand
TTGAGCAATGAATTTATAAATCGCACAAAACTGATAGATAAGAAATTGATTTCTCTCGATATATTCGAAAATAGAATTCGATTTTGTGATGATGAAACTAAAAAAAAATATTTAACTAAAAGAAAAAATCCTTTGTTAAACGGACCCTTCTGTGGACAAATAAAAAACGGTTTTTCAACCTCAATACAACATGAAAAAACTTACAAAAAAAATAACATTTTTATAAATAAAATTCAAGATATCTTTCTTTATAATAAAATTTCTAAAAAGAATAATAGTAATTCTCCAAAATTAGAGGAAAATACAAAAACATTTGATAAAAAATTATTAGTAACTACATTTCTTTTTAATCTAATCAGTCAATTTTCATTAATGTCAAGCTTAAATTCGCATGTACCTTATTTATTTACAGAACCTGAACAAGTAAATCAGGTCTGCGGACTATTTACTGTTATTATAAAATTAATCAAAGAGATTTACTTAGTCTATAAATATTCTCGTTTGTCTAGAACAATATTCTCACTTTTTATACTCGTCTCATATTTTCTTTCAACAAATATTCCATATCTATGAGTTCATCCAATCTAATATTATTTTAGAGTTTACTTCAAAGACCTTAATATAGACAGTTAATTCTCGAATAAGTATAATTAGACGGATAGATTTAGTTAAAAAATACAAGTACATAAATCAATTAATATTTTTAAAGAAACTAGTTGAAAATTGTAAGATTTCGGAGTTACAAATGGATTTTAATTTAACCTTCACTTCAAAATGAGAATAGATAAAAGTCAGTTCACCAGGGTCAGAATTGTGGAAACAAAAATTAAGAATAGTTGTTCCCGCTATTTGACTTCTAAGCCTTAATTCGAATTTGCATACATTTCAGCGTTCTCTTAAATTTCTTGTAGACTTTCTAATCATGGAAACTATCCCTCTCTACCCTTAAAATAAATCAAGAGAAGAAAAAAAGGACCGGGAATGAGAAATGCGAGCTTTTAAAGTTTGGAAGCGCTCACTAATTAAAGATCTTGCACAAAGAATTTACTTGCACTCGATCTAAATGAAACTAATTATGTTATTAAATAAAGTTTATTTGAAATATTTTTACGAGTACATATACTTGTAGTAATGTATTTTCTTTTCTTTTTTTATTATATTAATTTTTTTTTTTTGCATTTTCCAATCAGATAATCTTTTTTTTTTATGCCTCTTCCTTTTGTATTCTGTTGGAACACCCGAGTATCTCTGTTATGCTCACTAAGATTAGGTTCCCTCAGAGACATACCAAGTCCGAATAAATGAAGAATTTTGGTTAATCTGAGAGTTGAGAGTTGAAAGTAACGTTAGACATCTTAAAGAGAAAAAGAAAAGAAGAAGAATAGATGCTTGAACGCGTAAAAACTTAAATCATAGTATAATAAAGTAGTATAATGATTCGATTTTTTTTTTCTTTTTATAATGTGAAAAATGTGTGCCCAGTTGTTGCAGCAAGTATGATTGGTAGCCGGGAGTGGTAGAGTTGCGCGTGGTACGTGTTTTTTCTTCATTAATTTAAAATTAATTTTATAAATATTCTTTTTGGGATTCAGAGACTCCACTCTCCTCTGTCTCTGGTAATTTCCTTTCGTTCTTCAAATCAAATCAAATGTTATTACTGTCTTCATTATTTGCAGTTTCCTTTGTTTAACTTCTGTGGCTGATAGATAAATACGGTTTCGGTTATTTGTTGTTTGGGTATCAAATTGAATTTTGTTTTTCTCCGATGTTTGGTTAAGCACGATTTCACAATGCCATACCCTAACTTGTTCCTTCTTTTAATCAAGAAAATAGATTGCATGACAGATTTATAATTGATTTGTTAGATTTACATCGTTGCTGAAAGATTTTCTTTCATAATTTCCTACTTTGTTAACTACTGTGACAAAATAAATGATCAGTTATGTATGTTTAAATTAATTTCATTCACCTTTTTTTGTCCCTTTTTTCTCTTATTTTTGGTACGAATACCTGTGCTGTCTTTTCTACAATTAATACTTTTTCACTGCAATTGCAGCATTGATTTGTGATGAGTCAGGGAAGCAGGGAGCTTGATGTTGATTGTCAAATTCTGGCTTGAAATCAAAAGTTTTTCAAACGCCATGCCAGTGTAACTTTTCTCATATAAGAGTGGTTTTGAAGAGATGACTTAAAGGCTCTACGCCGGGTTCATTACGAGCAGAAAAATGAGTGATGCAGAAGTTCAATTTTATCCCGCAGGAACAACGAAGAAATCAGATAGCCAAAAAATTTATCACGGTAGAGATCCCAATCATGGAAGTAACTTTTGGACAGACGGGCTTATTTGTGCTTTTGAATATGTTCGAGGACAAAACAGATCAGCTAAATGGAGGTCCTCAGAGAGACTACAGGTTAATGGGCAACAACATTCAAAGATGCAAGCTCCTTCTGATGGTTTAAAGGAGGCTTCTTCTTTGAGACCGGATAAGTCAGATCTTTCGTCTGTAAATGTCTCACGGGACACTTTGTTTGGTGCCTCTGATGATGACAAGGAGAGCCAGAGTCGTCAGGCTGGGCAGTCTAGAAAGTATGATGGTGGTCATTGGGTACCCATTGGATGGGCAAGAATTTCTGAACTCGTCCAAACAGTTCAGGTTGATGCTGTATGGTCTTCTCATCAATTTGAGTTTGAGGATTCTGAAGATGATTTTACTGTAGCAGATTTGGCGGCTCCGTACTGGGAGCGTCCGGCTGGGCCTATTTGGTGGGGCCATGTTTCTGCTGGTCACCCCACTGTTGAGGCTTGGCTCAACAATGCTCAATGGCTACATCCTGCTGTTAGTCTAGCTTTGAGAGACGAAAGTAGACTTATAAGTGACCGGATGAAACACCTTTTCTATGAGGTACTTAGCATTTTCAACATTGGCAATTGTTAGTCTTAAAATGCTATTATTTGGCAATCTACTTTGGGATCTTTGTTTGCTAAAACTTATTTGCATGTACCAAATCAAGCATACATATAACTGTTGGAAATTAGGATCTTTAGTTGATGTGTTTTAGTACTAAGTAGAACGAAGCCTGGTAGAAGCCTAGCAGAGACAAACAAATCCCGTGTTATTGTCATTAGTTTTTTTGGAAAATGATAAAGAAGTCATTTAGTGGGAAAAACCTGCATCAAGAGCTTGAATCCTTGTACTAACTTGATAGTTTTAGTGTAAGTATATATTATAGCAACAAAACTTTAGGGATGTGATATTGTGATTTTGCCAAGAAAAATAAGATCTGTGAGGCTTTGTAAATCAAGAAATCACAAAAAGTAAACCTTGGGTTTCTTAGGCATTAAACCTCAGTCTGGATTGTGTGTCACACAACCAGCAGGTAGCAGTTTTTTCTGAAAGAAATCAATGTAGGAACATTTGCTGTGTTGTTGACTGTGGTATTGATACAGATTATTCATGGTCCCCCAAAAGTACCTTGAGCACACATGGTGGCTCTTCCGCTCGTAATAGGGTTGATTCTATATCAAAGGTGACATGACTAAGATTCTAATCTTGAATCACTTAGTTAAGAGAGACAAGTTACTTCTATTTGTACCAACCATTGGTGGTAAAACAAATATAACTGTTTAAGTAGACATTCAATGACTGGGACTGCCGCCCCCCGCCCCCCCCCCCAAAGAAAGCCTCCAATGAGTGACCCCATTGCGACTTTTCCTTCAAAACGGGTCTAAATTATTGATTGGAATTAACTCTTATTTGTAGGTCCCAGTCAGAGTTGCGGGAGGGCTGTTATTTGAGCTCTTGGGACAATCAGCTGGTGATCCTTTTGTTGAAGAAGATGACATTCCTATTGTTCTTAGGTCTTGGCAAGCACAGAACTTCCTTGTAACTGTAATGCATGTAAAAGGATCTGTGTCAAGGATAAATGCTTTAGGTATAACAGAAGTTCAGGTTGTTCTTTCTCTCTGGCCTCTATTTGCACATTAATATTATTTTTGAAAGCTGTAATTCATTCAGTGATTCCCTATGGTAGGAGCTTCTCTCAGCTGGAGGGTATAATGTGCCGAGAACAGTGCATGAAGTTATAGCACATCTTGCTTGTCGCCTCTCTCGATGGGATGATAGGTAATGACAGCATTTTTATTTGTATTTTTTTTTGAGTAAAACCAGGGTTCCCTTCATATTTGATGCCAGTAAAGCTCGAATGAAACAATATGTTAGAAACCAATAAAACGGAAAATGGCAATCTGTATTAAGAAAGAAGTGAAATGTATTACAGAGGTGTATTCTGCAATACCCGTAGGCTATATGCTTCTATTTCCGGTTAGGGTTTGGTCATCTAACTCATGAAGCTTTACATATACATGTCAGTCTCATGTCTCAATATGTTTTTCTACTTTCGTTTCTTCAGTATGAACTTTGTTAAATAAGTTTTTCTGTTTGTATTATAAAGGAGATTAAAAAGATCTTTTGCTATTGTTAGTTTACAAATATTTTCTTGCTACAGACCGCGCTTGAGAAAAAAATGAAGTGGTCCATATTTGCCATCATATCATGCGCTCATGTTTTTCCTTTCTCCTTTGTAAATAGTTTCTAGCACATATTTGCCATCATTTTATGCGTTCATGTTTCCCTTTCTCCTGTATAAACAATTTGTAGCATGTATGCTTGTGCATTGTGATTATATAGATGTCAGCTAAGTTAGCTAAAATGATGTTTTTTTTCTGAATTTAATATAATGGTTTCCTTGAATTTTGGATGGTCCAAATTTTATTTGATGTGTACCAATAGGAAAAGAATGTGCACAAAAGAGGAAAAATACAAAATAGGAAATATGTATAAAATGAATAGGAAAATGGACAATTGAAAATACTCACCAGCTTATATGAATTTCTAGAAGGCCTGAGATTCCGTGATAAGAAATTTTCAAATTAATTGCTTGTAGTGAATTTCAATCAATACAACGCTCAGAAATATCTAGTCATGGCTATCTTTGTCTCACAAATGATTAATAGAGTCAAAATGTTTAATAGTGGTTAGTTTTGCCTCACTAATGGTTGATATCAACCATATTATCATAATTATATAATCATATATATTTACTTTTAACTATTTATAAGATTAAGTTAATCATATTTATTTTGTTAATCTTATTTTCGGGTGGCCACTGGGTGGACCAAACCTGGAAGTACATTGATCTTTATTCTGAACTCACCCAACTCTCCATGTTATTGTGTATTAGCCCTTTATATTGGTGCGAAAAATTCCCAATACCAAGTCTGAAAACATGTTTTTGTGAGTTATATTGACGGATTTCTAAGCACAGAGGGATTTTTCTTCACATGACTCAGTTAGAAGGGGTTCCTTGCATTTTTAGCCTTTAAAAAACACCGAATGTGTTTCCTGACTCCTCACAGTGTGCCTGATTTTGTTGATACACAAAATTGATTCTTTATTTTTTGAGTTACCTGGAACTCTGGATGCTTCTAAAAGCATTTCCTAATTCTGGAAAACAAGAAAAAAAATGAAAAATCAATCAGAAGTAGGTTAGGTCTTGCTTCTAGTTACATAACTTCAGATGTTTGAGGGTGAGTTAAGTTTGTAAATATTATTATATGTTCTGAAAGAGAAGCTATCAAGGATATGAAAAAATAAAGTTACTCTGTTTATGGAACATAAAAAAGGAATATATGTGTTGTCTATCAATTCTGTCTGTTTTCCACAAAATACAGCAAAGTTTGGATTGCCAGGTTTGGTTTTGTTACATTTCGCTGTTAAATTTTGTACTTTAGATTTGTTGACTTTTACCACCTTATACTTGATTATACCGGGCATATTGTTCCTTAGGAATGACCTAAAGATGGACAAAGTACCTTATGCTTGCATTGATGCTCCAGCACACACTCTTTTTCAACTGCATTTTATGTAAACTTTAAGTCATGTTACTTTGGTTTGACATTTTCTTTAGTTTTTCAGGTTATTCCGTAAATCTATATTTGGGGCGGCAGATGAGATTGAATTGAAGTTTATGAACAGGTTTTTAAATGTGCAATGTGTGTGAATTCAAGTCATTCCATTCCAGTCCTATAAACTGTCTTGCACTAAGTTGTCAGTTTTCTCTTTGACTAGGAGAAACCAAGAAGATTTGAATCTTTTCATCTTAATCTTAAATCAAGAAATCAGAAAGTTATCAACACAGGTATGCCCAAAAGATATATCCCTAGACAAGGTGCTGATTTAATGATTAGCAGAACCACTAACAATTATTTTGGAAGAGATTCAAATTCTTAGGGATAATTTGAACCAAACATGCTTGAAAGTAGTTTGATCTAGTATTGGCTTGTTAATTAACCAGATCTCCTTAATTCAGAAATCAATTAAGCTGAACTCTGGCCTAATGCTGCTGAACTCTTTTAATTATACTGATTTATTTTCTTAGTAGCAATTGATAATGGCCAAATCATTACACAGAGAAGCTTTTTACAACACTTGTGTTTAATTGCAGGTTATCAGAGTGAAGTGGTCACTGCATGCAAGAGAAGAAATCGTCTTTGAGCTTCTCCAACATCTGAAAGGAAATGGAGCAAGAAGCCTGCTAGAGGGAATAAAAAAGAGCACAAGAGAAATGATCGAGGAGCAAGAAGCAGTTCGCGGCCGTCTTTTTACCATTCAAGATGTCATGCAGAGCACTGTTCGAGCTTGGTTACAGGTACCAATGCTTCAGAACCTTCATTTAGAACACTTTTCCTACTTTCAGACAGTAGCCAGAACAACTTTATTTTACATTCCCTATATTTACATGACAATTATCTTGCATCTGCTGAATATCTATCCAGGATAAAAGCCTTCGGGTAACCCATAATTTAGCCGTATTTGGTGGTGTTGGTGTGGTCCTCACTATCGTTACTGGGTTATTTGGGATCAACGTTGATGGGATACCTGGGGCAGAAAATACACCATATGCATTTGGTGTTTTTACAGCCATCCTTGTCTTCCTTGGAGTAGTGCTGATTGCCGTTGGCATGGTTTACCTTGGGCTGAAAAACCCTGTTGCTGAAGAACAGGTTGAAGTTAGGAAGCTTGAGCTGCAAGAATTGGTGAAGATGTTTCAGCATGAAGCAGAAACTCACGCCCAAGTCAGGAAAAACATTTCTCCCAAAAACTTACCCCCTACAGCTGGTGATGCTTTCCGTAGTGGTGCGGATTATCTTGTCATACAATAGAGACACTAATACTATAATTGTCCAAGGATTGCTCAACATCAATCACTTTTGGTATTAAAGGCTGTTTCAAGTTTGAATTAAAGCATGAATGAAAAAGCATTTCTCTTTACTTATTCACATGCTTTGGTGAGTGTGAAGGAATCCTCAACCGTTGCCGGACATTGGTGGGTCTCAGTCTCAAACAAAGCCAAAACTCTTGTAGCCTTTGATCTATGAGTTCTTCAATGAATGTATTAGAAGTATATGAATTGAATATTTGTACACCTCATTGGTGGGTGCCAATTTAATGTACATATTAGAGGAATTTCTCTATAAATATCAAAGTGAAAGATGTGATTCTAGCGAGACTACGTTGAAGTGGAATTTGTAACTTTTTACTACCTATATTTCTGAGTAGAATTACGTTGAAGGAACATTTGCTAGTTGTTACCTCAAAATCAGGCTTCTATACAGACTGGTTTATATTTCGAAGTGTAATAATAAGACAGGAAATTATATTTTTGGATATATAGCCAGGTTTGAATTGGTTTCTAACTTAAGAGAGCTTTTAAAAGCGATTAATGATTTGATTTACAATTTACTCAAAACACTACGTATGAGTATATAAGTTTTTTTTTTTTTTTTTGCAGCATAATTCATTGAAAAGTTATATAAAAAATTCTGAGAAATTTCAGATCTGTTAATTAATTTTATCTCACGCAAACTGTTTTATTTATAAAACTTATCCTTTTTACACGTATTCCACTATAAATTTTTAGAGAATCTTATTCAACGTGACTCGTGTTCTAAATATTTCCGTACATTAGTTTCAACTCGTGAATTTTGTGTGTAAGCATCAGATGTTTGTATCCAGTGGAAATTTTCTTTTTCCGGAAAATTATTTAACATGGCAAGTGACGTTAGCAATATCAGCTTAATATAAACAATCAATTTCATAGGCAAAGCTGCATGATTTTGTGCTAAAGTAAGAAATTTAGAATAAGTATGTACTGAAATAGATTTTTGTGAAACTTAAAAGATAAGCTGCACGCCTTTTAACTTAAACTTTAATGGGTAACTATATAAACAAATCGACACAAGAAAAGTAGTGCCAAAATATTCTGTATTCTCATGTCAAGTAACATTTATCTTCAAGGTTCGATTGTTCGAGAATGGAATGATGTTCTGTTCTTATAAACGTTTGTAGGAAAAGTCAAAAAGACAAATTTCCTCCTTTGTAAAATGCCATATGAATCATTTAAGAAGGGACCTTGCAAGATGTTCCCTGGCTGTGGCCAATGCTTGACTTAGTGTCTGCAATGAAAAGAAATACACTCATTCCTCATATTAGTGAATTTAATGTCAATTTTCATTTTTGGTATTAAAGAGAAGGATGTAATGTACCTGTTCAGACAAAGGAGCACCAGAATCTATACTATTGCTAGCAACTTTCCCAGCTATAACATTTGGATCAGTTTCAAGAATGAGACTGCACAAAATATGAAGACATGAAATTTAAATGAGATCCGGGTGGAGCAAAGAAAAAGGTAGAGCAGATATATATGTGGAATCTTTGTGTTTAGCCAGGGTAAAAACATATAACTTACCTAGGCATATGGTTGGTTTAAAAATGAAAAGAACTTAAAAATAGATGTCACTGTGGAAAACTGAGCAGAAATATCATATGTATTCAATTTCTACCCTAGCTGTTGCACTGTATAGATCTTGTCAAAGTGACATTTATTTTGTCTCATTGGTCACACTCCTTAGCGATCGAAAACTGATGAAAGCCAGTTTGTTACTTGAACATTTGAATGTTTACAAAATTTGAATTCAAGAGTATCATGATGAACTTAGAAAGCCCCAACTCTGGTATTCAAGTTCCTTCCTAGCAGAATAACAGTTGAAAGAAGGTTCTTTTGCTTTCATGGTGAAAATTTACAATTCTAATCTTTTAACGGCAGAAAAAGAATTGATCTCCCATGTATCAAATAGCTACTACAATTTGCAAGTTGGAAGAAGACAGAGAAGCTAACAAACAAACAACTGAGGAATATAATGTTATATGAATAGCATATAGCATACCCGCCATCAGCAATTTCATCAATGCACAACAGAATGAGATCCAAGTTCTCAAGTGCTTCCTTCTTGTCCACATTGCCTCTGGAGGGAGAAAAGCAGTATAACATCATCAAAGGACTACCGTGTTAACACTTAATAGTGATAGATAGAAAACACCCTTGCCTACGATGCATAGATAAATAGCTAATTTAAGACAACAACCTGAGCAGGAGCCCCACAGAATCAAAAAAAGCCTGAAGAACTGTCACTAAGATAAGCTCGTTTTCATAATCACCACCGGTGACAAAGAAGTGAAGATCTTGGACAAACTTGTAAACAACGATGTTGTTCTCAAACATTGCTATTTCCGCTGCCAAATAAACCAAACACAGACAAATTTTCATCGATAAATCGTGTTAGGGCCATTCATCAAGTATTTATATCACAGAAAATTATGGACCTTCTGTGCGAGCATTGGTCTTCTGAGTCTTGGTGAACACAAGTTTCTCAAAACTTTCCTTGGCACCATTCGTTGGCCAGTCTTCAGAGAAGTATTTGACAGCAACACGTTTCCCATCAGAATCCAACAAAAGGATGTTCTTCACAGAAGGGCATGTCTCCTAAGAAAAACACAGGGAAGAGGATCAGAAAATTCCTCAAAGGAACCTTGTGAAAACGTTTTAAAATCTCAGCATTTCATCTAGCTTCAAATTATTCCAATTTTCATAGAACTAAGTGAATTAAAAACAGGTTCCCTCAATCTCAGTTCAATTGCAGCCTAGTGTTGGGTCAGATCAGACAGAGTAGTGTGATCCAGCAAATAAGCTAAGAGAGATTTCATTTTCGTAACCAAATTCAAATGACACAACGAGAACATACATAAATAGTTACAGAAATTAGATGACATAATTGAATTATGAGTGTAATGCAATGAATGGAAGACATGCATGCATGTAAAATGAAAAATGAAAAATTAGGTATAAGAAATATGAATCTGATCGGAGTAACAGGGACAAAGAAATGGGGAAAAACAGATCTGGATTGGTGCGAAGTGGGTGACGGGAAAGGAATGAAATTGAAATGTGGAAAAGAAGAGAGAAAGACAGAGACTTACATGAGACATGGTCGGCCGGGGAACAACGAGAGAAGACTTTCACTGAATCAAAATTTTCAATCTCTGTCAACTCTAGTACTTGAGTTCCCTTTCGTTATTTATGTAATAATAATAATAATAATAATAATAATAATAATAATTATTGACTCAAGAGAAGAGAGTGTGTGATTTAAAATGTAAATTGATTAAAAATACTGAGTATTTATTTATTGTCTATACAAGTATTATTATATATATCATTAATTTATTTACTCAATATATATAAAAAAGTATAATGAAATTAAGCACTAAGTAACAGTAAACAAGATCATAAAAATATCAAATCAGTAAAAGTATAAGAAATAATTAAAAAAATTGATTGAGAAAATGATATAAATCGACCAAATCAATATGAACTAAATCTATTCATTTGAGGAATGTAAAGAAAATCTAGTTGGTGAAGTGGAACAGGATTTCTTGTAAACATTTTTTTTATATGTATTTCTATGAAAAAAAATCAAATTATGTGAGTTGTCAGATGCATCAAATCACTCTAAAATAATTAAAACTCCAAAAAAAAAAAGAGAGCAAGTCTCTATTTTTTTTTAAATTTTTATTGTCTCTGAATTGACCTATTTTAAGAGAACCATTATAAACTTCCAATGACGATGACCTAGTTAGAGTCCTTACAAGAAAAAGAAACAATTGTAGCAATTCAATTACCATTTCTGAAAATATTAGAACTTTACAGGTATCAAATTTATGCCTGTGTTGTTTGTGGGTTTTTGTGAACGTTCATTAGTGTTTGACCCAATGAAACAAATAAACTTGACTTAAGGAAAAAAGAACACCATGGAATCACAAACTCTTCGCCTTTGCATGACAGAAAGTTGAAACAAACAAAACGATCTGTGCTTTCGTATGAACGCAGTCAAAGAAGAACCATGTCCGTGTGTCAGTGCTGGAAAAAGGAAGAAATGAATAATAACTTATGCACAACATATTATTAGCATTATTCTTTGATTTGTTTATTCAATCTTGTCTGCTACAAGGCGAATCTTATTGAGAGATTCTTTAAATGCTTGCCAAGAAACCATATAATGATCTTGGGATATCATCCCCTCTTCAACAACTCGCATGGCACGTTTGTACAAATGATCAAAACACTGAACTGGGTTGCTAATATCAACATTATCAGCACTAAGATGAGGTACATACAAACGCTTAAAATCTTTCCTCCATCTTGACAAAATGTATTGACATGGAATTTCCTCCACACCATTGTAATTAAGGATATACAAGGCATGTCTGCACAGGTAGCCCTTGAAATTAAAGCAACTACAAATGCACCGTACTTCTGTTCCAGCTTTATCATACATGACTTCAAAATGCCTACTACCATCTGTTGCAGGGTCTTCCACTTCTCGTTCTTTTACCATGTACGTCACCATAGAGCCACTAGTTTGAGTCTGCGTGATGCTGAAACAAGAGGGCATCATCACTACCTCATCTTGAAACTTCCTAAATACAGCATTTGTGTACAATTTAGAGATTTGCAACTCGTAGTAGCATCTTGTCTTCAGTAATGAGCTCAAATCGCATGACTCAAGATCATCAAGAACTTCGGTTTTATGTTTTTTCTGCTGAACTAATTCATAAATCTCAAAAAATTCTTTCAAAGAAGTTTGTTGATGCACATGACCCTTGAAAAAGGGAACCACAGACTCACCCTTTTCATAATCAGATATTCCTGCAAAAAATGTGTCTTTGGAGTACACTGGGGCCCAATGCTCTCGTTCCTCATGCAAGGTTAGGATCTTTTCGTGATTTCTTATTCCAAAATGCTGGGTTAGATCATCCCAAGCCCTTTCAAACTCGTCTACTGTTTTAGAGTCATATATGACTTTAGTAAGCGCAATTTGAAATGCCTCGTACTCCTGAAACTGCACAAAACACCCAAGAATGCTCTGCATGACTTGCGATAGACAAATTCTATGGTGAGCTCTCGGGAAAACCTCAGCAATTGCACTTTGCAAGGCCTTACACTGGTTTGTGATCATAGTTTGTGGAGGGCGACCAGTCATACATGTGAGCCATGCCCTAAATAACCAAATATATGTTTCAAATGTCTCATCTGCAAGCAGACCACATCCTAGCAAAATAGATTTGCCATGGTGATTAACACCAACAAATGCAACAAGAGGAATCTCATAATTGTTTGACAAACACGTTGAGTCAAATGCAACCACATCACCAAAATAACTATAAGCAGCCCTAGATCTAGAGTCAATCCAAAATACATTCCTCAGTTGTCCATCATCATTCAGATCCATCACATAGAAAAAGTTAGGATTAGTCAATTGAATGCGGCAGAAGTAATTTGAAATAAGCTCCGGATCACCTTTTTTAAGTTTCAAACGCTTGGAACAATTAATGTGGTTGTTAGTTGCACCTTCAGTGGAATTTGAGCTTCCATAACCTGATGCATCTACAACAGGCATTCGATATAACTTGATCGTTCTTACTTCAACGTCTAGAGTTGGCTCAACTTTTCTTTTTGCCCTACTGTCCATCCTCTTATGTGATTTAGAGTTTTGTGCTCTTTCAGGATCAAATGAATGGTTATGCTCAAGCTTGACTTCATCGACTCTCCACCTGTTAGATTCCACTAATCTCAATCTAATCATTGCTAAACAGCCCGTTCTTGTTTCTTTCCTGTGACTATTTGCTTCTTTGGTTGTTTTGAAACCCTCACAGTTGCAGCACAGAACCGCACCACGCTTCTCTTTGCTGTTACGTTTCGTCCATGAAGATTTAACTCGAGTAGCAAATCCAATTTCCTTGGCATAGGTATTGTAATAGTTGTATGCATCATCATAAGTATCAAACTCCATTCCTACAATTGGTGGGGGGCAGTCTTTCCCGTGAGATTCTACGCTGTGACTATCAACTACTGTGGTTTCATCCCTCCCATTTTCACGTCCACTTCCATCAATCTCAAACAATTGCCCACATTCATTGTCAAGCTCGTTGCCCTCGTCCACTATGTCAAGAAGTTGCTCACTGTTCGGAGAGCCATCATCTATCTGGAAAAGGTGAAAAAATATTTCAAATTTCAAAACAAGATCGAAGAAATTTGAGCATGCATTAAAAATTTACAGGGAAGTTGAAATATGTTTAATCACAAATTATCTTGTTAGTTGCCTAACTATAACTTTTTTACATTGCTAACTGCTAAAGGTCTCTTCTATATGTTCATACAAAATCATTATCATTATCTACCCCTCTCACCATACATTGTAATCATATACTTAAAGCAAATAACTCAGCTAGTTCTTCCACAAATGTTCATCGCCCAGATCTTAAGCAATATTAAAAAATGCATTAGATATCTTAGTTTTAATGATTTAATCCACTAACAGGAAAACGAAAATCTCTCCATCATTATCTTTTATTTGGAGAGGACCACCAATAATTTATCGTGAAACAGGAATAGGTCTATGAAGAATTCGTAAAAACTGAAGATGTGATACAGCCTATATACATTGATTGCTATGGTTTATAAAAAAGTGCATTTTATATATATGAATGATATTTGTAATGAGATATTAATAATTTCTTGATGACATACATGCACAATATTTACAACAAGACTTTTATTGTATTTTATATTCAAAAACAGTTGTTTTAATTAAAAAATAAGACATTGCATTGTATAGTATAACTAGCTAAGGCAAGAAGTTTGACGCTATATCCCAGACATACTGGTCACAAAACTACAAAGGAAAAGAGGAGAGTCCTCACTAGGTAAGTATCTAGGCAGATCATATGCATTTGAAATATCGGTCATATATTGGTGGCATCAGATATGAATAGAACATCAATAATTCACAAATTAAGAAGTATTTAAACTTCACCAACGAGACAATCGATACACCTCTTCCCTCATTTAACTCATAAGAAATTCATAGGAACGCAGCATTGCCAAAAAATCATCAGTCCAATGACATTGCACCATTTTCTCAAGACTGGGAGAAACCCTTTGAACGCATTTAACAAGCAGTAACAGGAGTATCAATACAAGAATGATCAAGAGCCTAAGGTTCTTCAAGACCTACCGCAGTATGATAGTTAGAAACAAAAAAAGTCAACAATTGAGCCGAACACACTTGCTCTTAAAAGTTTTAGATTTAACAGAAAGCATAACACAAGACAGAGCATGAAGATATAAACGAAACTTTACCGTGATATCAAGATTAGGACTAAGCGACAAGTCCTTGTCGCTTGGAGAACACATGGTATCGTCAGTCATAGCCAGAGAGTTCACATGAGTTCTGTCAAGTATGAGATGTCAGTTAGCCTTGCCATGCCCATAAGCTCACATTTCAAGTAATTACATTTAATCCAAACTTATTCACAACATTGTGAGTCTCAGTTTTATCAACAAAACTAGAAAAAAAAAAATTCCCGAGTTAGTCAAACAAGTTAATAAAAAACGGTTAAACGAACACTTGATCATCATACTTACATATGAATTTGGAATGAACAAAACAAGTGCGGATACGGCAAGCATAATTACGAAAAACCAAATCCCTCACAGAAATTGTTTGCCTACATATTCATTAATTCCATCACTGCTAGAAGAAAGACTACTAGCAATAGAGACAGACAATTTTCGGTTAGTGGAATTCTGATTTTGCGCATAATAAAGTAATTGAACAAATGGGATTCCGATTAGGTTTGCGATAATGCGGTTTGAGCACACGAATCAACAAAATTGAATGAAATAAAAGCTATAGCGGCGGAAATCAGATAAAGATTGAAAGTAAGGTGAAAAAAAATAGGATGGTTGCAGCGAAGAAAGAGAATCGTAAAAGTTAGGTTGCGATGAAAGTGATAGAAACTCACAGTAACAGAAAAGATAAGAGAAGAAAAGAGAGAGTAGCAGTGAACGAAATGCTGTTTCTCTGCTCTCTCTTCTTCACTGCCAACTGCGTTCTTCCTTCTGTTATCTATTTTCTTTTTCTCATTTTTATTTTTACTAAAATAGATTATTATTTTTTTCAAATAATAGAATTATGACAACAATCGCGACTATGTTAATAACTATTTAAATCTTTAAATATACGTGATATTATATTAATATGTGATAATATTATAATGTTATTAAGTTAATATATAAACTAAAATTATATTTATTAAAAATAAAGTAAAATATATCATAACAAAAAAAGGAATAACCATTGATAAATAAAGAAGAAATGAAAAAACAAAGATAATCGATTTTATAAAAAATTTATAAAAGTAACGATTAATTTTTAAAAATTTAATAAATTATTACATTTAAAGGATAAAATTGGTATTTTGAAACGTGGACAAAAAAGAAAATTCTCTTTATGTATTTTTATAAATATTTCATTTTTAACTATTTTTTCACACTTTCTGTTTTGATGCGGGAAATTTTTATTTTTATTTCATTTCATCGTTATTTTTCAACATTTATTGATTTTCTTTTATCAAATAAGTCTTTCTTTCTCTTTATATTTTTCACTTTGTTTTTCTTTAACACTGCATTTAGATCTACAAGTATATTATTCACGCGGAAGTAAAAATAAGAAAAAGTATGAAAATCAATCAATTAAAAAACAAAAAACACAAAAAACAAATTATAACGTTAAACTTTATTACATAGTACTAAATTTTTATGTAGACAGTGAATAAAATCAATAATGCTAATAAATAATAATAATAAGGCTTAAATACCTTTTTCATCCTTATTTTCGTAGTGTTTGTTGCGAATGGTCCTCATTTTGACAGAATGTTTAAAATGGTCATCATTTATACCGAATGTTTAAAATTGTCTCATTTTCGCAATTCGTATATTATTTGGTCATTTTCTGTGATGTCGTTTAAATCAGTAACGGAACCATCTGTAGAGTATACGTAATACATCTCAATGCAATTTAATACAAACAGTGCCACATATACAGTGCTTCGATACTGACTTAAACGGCATCACAGAAAAGGACCAAATAAATTATGAATTGCGAAAATGAGAATTATTTTAAACAGTCTGTCAAAATGATGATTATCTGCAACAAGCACTATGAAAATGAGGACGAAAAAGGTATTTAAGCCTAATAATAATAATAAGGTTAAATTATACTTTTAGTCCCCATTTTCGTAGGAAAATTTGAATTTGGTCCCTCAATTATTTTTTATCTCAATCTGATCCTTATTTTGAGAAATTTGACTCAATCAAGTCCTTCCCGTTAATGGTGGAGTAAGAGTGTTAAATGGGGTGTCACGTGTCAGCTTCTGGATTTTTTGAATTTTTTTTTGAATTTTTTTGAATTTTTTTTTGAATTTTTTTTTATTTTTTATTAATTTTTTTTAATTTTTAAAAAATTAAAATTTTGCCACGTGTCAAGCTGACATCGTGCCACATGGCAGTGACAGTGCCACGTGTCACTATTTGGGAGGTGTCATTTTCTCATTCTCAATTTGGTCCCTGTATTTTATCTTTTGTCTCAATTTAGTCCCAATTTTTGTAAAAATTGTGCAATTTCGTCCCCCTCCAAATTGAAACAAAAATTATAAAATGTTATACAAATATTTTTATTAAATTTGATTTTTTTTATTCAAATTGATATTTTTATTATATATTTTCAATAAAACCAAGTTTCTTTAAATTTGTTTCACATTAAATTTTACTTAAAATTGTTTTCAAATTTTAAATTTATTTGTTTTTTATTGTTACATAAACTAGTTAATTTTTCTTAAATTATATAATTGTTATTTTTATACTAACTAAAATATTTGTATAGAAATTATTGAATTTTACACATTTTAAAAATATGCAATTATTTAAAATATAAATTCAAATAAAAAACAATATTAAAGTATAATGTAATAAAATATCAATATAATTTATGAATTTTTTTATTAATATTATTTTCTATTAACAACTTTAAAACAATTTTAAATAAAGTTTAACGTAAAATATAAATTAAAATAAACTTAATCTTGTTAAAAATATTTACTTGAAATATCAATTTTGATAGAAATATCTTTGCATATTTATATAGAAATTAAATTTGGTTTCAATTTGGAGAGGGACAAAATTGCACAATTTTTACAAAAATTGGGACTAAATTGAGACAAAAAATAAAATACAGGGACCAAATTGAGAATGAGAAAATGACAACTCCCAAATACTGCCACGTGGCACGATGTCCGCTTGACACGTGGCAAAATTTTAATTTTTTAAAAAATTTTAAAAAAATTAATAAAAAATAAAAAAAATTTCAAAAAAAATTTTCAAAAAAATAAAATAAAAAAATTCAAAAAATCCAAAAGCTGACACGTGGCATCCCATTTAACACCGTTACTCTACCACTAACGAAAAGGACTTGATTGGGTCAAATTTCCCAAAATAGGGACCAGATTGAGATAAAAAATAATTGAGGGACCAAATTCAAATTTTACTACGAAAATGAGGACTAAAAGTATAATTTAACCTAAATAAAATAGCGTGTTTAATAATACCTCATTTTCCCAAAACGCGGGAAAATTTAAAGCTTTATTAATTGAGCGGATAAATTTTAGAGCGTCCATTACAAAACTAAAACCACAATGTCATCAAGTCACCCATCAGGGTT